>Ga0065711_1032768_pt1 | contig 26724 bp, 13 predicted proteins | sample Hoacrofraction12_FD_59098 | JGI IMG/M metagenome (GOLD analysis project Ga0065711, IMG submission 59098) | Hoatzin crop microbial communities from Cojedes, Venezuela - Epithelial fraction 12 v2 (version 2) | ecosystem: Host-associated > Birds > Digestive system > Esophagus > Crop | place... | reverse complement strand
TGCCCTTGTTGAACCTCATCAGGTTCCTCTCTGCCCAACTTTCCAGCCTATCCAGGTCACGCTGAATGGCAGCACAGCCTTCTGGTGTATCTACCACACCTCCCAGTTTGGTGTCGTCAGCAAACTTGCTTATTTCTTGTGCACCAAGCCCTAGATTCTTACTGGAGCAATATCTATGGTATTGCACTGCTCGTATTTTCCCAAGTCTAACTCAAAGAAACAACAGTGGGAATCTTCTGTTCGTGCAGTTCAGGTACACAAGTCAGTGTACGGCATTGTGAGGCTAAATTAAGGTGTTTTTATGGGCCTCAGTGGGAGACCAACACTGCACACAACGTTCTGTGTCTTCAGAGCTATTACTTCAAGCACTCAGGAAAATCTACAGGCATGTGTACGTTGAAGTCAAGGTATCAATTTCGAATGTGGTAACTCTTTTGGAGCAGTTCCACAGATGGATACTTTTAGTCTGTATGAAAGTATGCAAAGTTCCGGCTATCTCCTTCTCTTTTAACTTAAATAATGTTCAGAGTGGAACAGGGCATTCATGTCTTTATATGCCTTTTTGTGGTTGAGTTTTGTAAAGCAGTTTTCAAAACCTATTTCTTGCATTAATTAATTTTAAGATATTTTGAAGGAAAAAAATCAAGTGAAAGTAAAATGAAACTATCACAAAAAACATGCTTTTGTGTATCTTAGAACATTGAACTTTCATAATAAAAAAATTTTGCTATCTATATCATAAAGGTTTAATAGGTATCCCTTGAAATTTATTCTGCAAATTAAATAACAGATACTTTGGTGTGCTCATATGTACTTTTTTGAGGGAGACGTATTCCTTCTAGAATGGAATAGTCAAAGTAGAAAACGCAGGATATTTTACAACTGGAAAACTTCTGCAAAATACATGACAATTAATATAAATATCTTATCAATGCAAGTTTTCTGAAGAATTTTGGCAACTCCTAATTTGATTGCTGAGGTGGTATGAACCAGGGGTGTTAGGTCACAACTGTTGTCCAGGAAAAAGCCTTATGTCATTGTAACTCTAGAAGTAGCAATGTTTGTGCAGGTTATCTGTATACGCAGAGTGCCTGTTTGGCTGATTGTTGACTTGCAGTTATCAGGTAGGCCAAGTTCTGCTGATGATCGTATTGCATTAGCTTATGTCTAGGAATTCTGAAGGAATGTCCAGATTTTTTTTTTTGGTGGCGGGAAAACATTTCCATGTGGAAAAAGAAGACAAGCATACCATTTGGGATTGACAGGAAGAAAAGACCAACTCTCTTAGGCTCCCTATCATCTTGAGCTCAGTCTCAAAGCACTGGAAAGCAGAAGGTTGAAAAATATATTTATGATCTTAGCTATGAGTCATTTTTCTCAGGTTGATGTCATGATTTTTTGAGGTTCATTGCTCCAATAGTCCAGTAGTCATCTTCAGGTAGTGTTATTAGAAATCCAATAGAAAGGGAAAAGTATTTGGTGATTTATTTTTGTTTTTAAATTAACTCTAACCCCAAAGGGCTGATTTTCTCTGATTCCTATTCTGTTATTCCAGCATGATTTGAAAGCATGGACCAGCTTGGTTATATAGCAGCAAAAATGCAAATGTAAGATCCTCTTGAAAAGCACTGGCCTCGTGCTCCACCTTCTCCTGTTCTAATGAAAATGATTTGCAGACTGTCTACATCAGAAAAGACAGGCAATTTCTTGAAATGCTTTCATAAGCTCTTGTCCTTTATAAACAATTTTCATTCCAAGTAAGGAAACATATACAAATTCAGTATTCTGAGTATAGTTAATCCCTAAGGTAATTTGTCCTGACTAGTTAATTGCAATGTCTTCATATTTTATGTTTGGGGGTGTTTTTTACTGTATGTTTTTTTTTTTTTTTTCTTATCAAGTTTGCTTGATTTTCTTTTGTTTTTCTTGATTTTAATAATGTTCTAGACTGAAAGGGCAGTTCCAATAGAAATACGTTGTCTCCACAGTGCAGTGCTGCTTTCCTGTGTTCTCACTTCAGTGATATGTTTTTGTGGACTGCAGATCTATCTTATCAATCAAGTTCTGGGGAAGAGATCTGTGCTTTGACTCCTCCCTCTTTCTGAGGAATGAATAAGGCTCTTGTAGGAGTAAAAACTAAGGGGCCCATCGCTCAGGAAAAAACCTCCTGTCATACGATTTAACACTTGCAGTCTCTCTAAAATGATGTATGTCTTTGCTTTCAGAATATCCTGTAAGCAGAGTACAGCTGGTACCGTAACTCCGGCTGAACAGTAGAGGTCTTTTCTCTGAATTTCCTTCCATAGTGCTGCAAGTGATGCCAAAAGTATTGGCTGGAGAGAAGGGCAAGAAACCTGCCATCGCAGGGAAGCAATGGAAGCAAGGACAGAATTCCTTTTGCTAGAGAAGGAGGGATATACTGGGGGATAAAAGGTGTTTGGGGTTTTTGCAAGGTAGGGAAATGGTAGTCTTCCAGTACTTTGGACAAAGTGTTTGAATGCATTGTAGCCTTCCTCCAGTCAGCTTTCATGTTCCACTTGTTCTTTTAGGACATCGACTTTTCAAGTTGTTCTGTGGGAATACTCTTTTTCACCTATAGCAGAGCCCATTTCCTTTATGGTCTGCCTATCCAGGCTTCAGTGTGAGATGAGAGTCTTAGGTTGGTAAATTATTTGGGACAGGATGGTTTCTTCAGGCATCTTATGAAGTACCTGGTGCTCCTAGGCAGTCTCAGTTAAAACTCTGATTATTCTGGTAACACTTGGCAGCTATAGTAGAAGAAGGTGATGGAGGAAACAAACATTAAAGATGAAACACTGTTCAGGAATAGCAAATCAGAAAGGATAGAAATGTCACAGGAAAACATTGCACAATATGTACACTTAAAGATACAAAAAGAGAAAAGAATAAACAGGAGATGAAAATCAAGTTAAATAAGCAGCTATCTGAAAAATCAGCATTTATTAAGAAAAACTTTAAATCCCTTCTTCTGAATTTAAGCGCTGGGAAGAGAAAGAAGTGGAGAAAAAAAAAAGAAAAGGAAGAAATCTAAATATGCCAGTCTTCAGGCTAGGGAGAGATTTCATTGTTCCCGTGACTCCAGTCCATTTAGGTGATATATATCACCTCATTTTTTGAATGTAAAATTCATGGACAATGAATAATCTATCTAAACCCAGAAAAGGGCAATAACTGCTTGCTAAGAGTGGCAATATTTTGGAGATATTGTATTGTCAAAATCCTCAACAAAGTTTTTTTTCAAAGTTTTGTTTTCAATTACAAGATTTCAAATCTCTCTGGTGAAATTTGAAATCACTGCCAGGGAGTGAGGAGGATAGGGACTGTCTCTGTAGTAAATTTTCTAGTAGATAGCAGAAAAATCCTATCTTATGCTCTGTCTTCCCATATCAAAACTGAAAATGCTGTTCTTATTAGCCTTAATAAGGCTCTCCCACATATTATCTTCATTGGTCCATTATTAAAACTGCAGCATTGACATTTTTTGATACACTGCAATATAATTTGAAGTATCGGATTGTAGTATAACAAGTAGCGTGCTAGATTTCTGAAAGATGTCCTTCATTATGGAGTTGGTACACCTCAGAGCCTATGGTCTCCTCCTCCCCTATCCTCCAAGTTACTGCAGCATAATGAGCCACACACATTCACAAGGTCTTACAAATAAGGTGCTTTCCCTATGATAAGACCTGCAATTATTTGTTTCTACTTATACTCTCCATATATTGTTCGAACTTTGAGCAACAGTCTTTTGGAAGCTGTTAATAATGTCTGCTGAGTGTAGATGTTTCTTACTGGAAAAAATGGAAGGTGTATTTCTACAATGACACAATTAGGAATAGAACTTACCTTGCAACTCTGTCCTGTTAACAGCATATAGTAATAAAAGCATTAAAAAAATCAGTAGGCCAGTATTCCTATGTGTACTTCAGAAAATGCAAATTAGAAAGAAGTCAGAACATATATTATATACAGTACTTACTAGATTTTATTTTATTGCCTCATTCGTGTGACTGAAGGTTGCCTATGATCCCATAACATAACTTTGAAAAAGAGTGGAGGCAACAAGTGATCTAAGAGCCGATAAATGCCGTCTACACAGTGGGGGCTGCTTCTGAAGTGATGAAGCAGATATATGTCCCGTATTATAGGTTCATTAGCTGCTGTGTTTTGGAGAGTATCTGTTATTTACTTGTTTGTTTTTTTGTTTGTTTGGCTTGGTTTTTTTTGAGAAATTCCTTGTAAAGCTTTGGAGAGGACAAGAACTATTCTTTGTTTAATTTGTAGTTTTCTCAGTAATTTGTGGACAGTTTCAAAAGCTAAATGAATCTCAGACCCTTCACCCTTTTGGAAGTAAGATCTGAGACAGGTACAGGTGAAGAGTCTGAAAAGAGTCTTCTGAACAGCGACTTCAGAGAAAGCTATCTCATCTTTAGAAATCTGAGTGTCCTGACTACTGCTCTTGGCAAACCCCAAGGACCATTTCGTGGATCAAGTTTGTGTAACATTCTGATGTTCCTTGGCAACCTCAGCCCATCAAAGCCAGGTTGCTTAACTAGTGACTTAGAAGTTTCATTTTGGCAGACAGTGGCAGGGAAAGAAAGAAAGGACTGTGATTAATTTTGCAGTTAATAGTCTCTGATACCTTCATGTTGAATGAAACACAGACTATTCCCATCAGTTGGGAATAATGACTGAGATGTACCTGTTCTTCTTCCTCACTATAACCTTACATATTTTCACCCCATCTCTTTTGCCTGGATTTATTGCATGATTTATTATAAACATAATTCCTACTAAATACAGGAAAGCTCTCAGATGGAATCCTAAAAATTATGGCAGAAAGAGCAGAAAGGAAGACATTCAGAGAAGGGGCCATCATAGATGAAGATAGATACACCAAGTTCTAATAGAGAGCAAAATCCAGTACTCCTACATGTCATCATATATTTTAGGACTTCTTAATTTATATATTTTCTTTCTTCACCTGAGAGTGTATGAAAACATTTTTCCTATCTGTCAGAAGGTAAACATCTCTAACTTAAGGCATAAACTCTTGCGACTATTTCAAAAATTGCATTGGTTAATCAGAATTGATTTGACATTTATCTGGCTACATGCACTTAAGTTACTTTAAACATTGCTTAAATCAGTTATTTTTTCTGGGAAATTACTGAATGCATCTAAGCCTATCTAAGGAAGTGCTAAACCAGGTTAAATGGAGAGTGCACTACTTTTAACTAGATTAATTTAAGATTGACCTACTTAGACAAGTGCAGCTTTTTAAAACAGAGCAATATTTAGAAGTGGCTCTTGGGGAAAACAAGGATTTCTTTGGAGCTTAGATTTCAAGCACACTAAACATGATGCTTAATGTACCAATTACTGTGTAAAATCTGACCATAGACCTGTGTCTTCCAGTGGCAGAAAATACTTGGGAAAAAAGAAGTGTAAGTTTTCCTTAGATAAACACTGTAGATCAGTAATGATAGTTTGATACTGTGATCTTCGTATTCGTATCTGCAAAAGAAATAGAAAACAAAGTAAAATGCATGATTTTTTTACTTCTGTAGCAAATTTACCAAGGCTACAGCTACTGTACCACACTGAAATTATGCAGTAACCAGTTCTTCCATCAAAGAATATAAAATAAGTAACAGCAAGTGAAACTGCATTACAGAAGTAATAGACGTTTTTAGTGTATGGTTACATTTAAATGTAAGGAGAGTATTACCACAGAGTGCTTACATTCATGTGGAATATTTGTAGCTTGTATGTACATGAAGCTTTGTTTTCAGGAAAACAAACCCAAAACTTCAAGAATTCAGGTTTGTGGGTGGTTTTTTTTTTGTTAACTCTCCAGCATTCGAAAAATTATTCAAATTTTGCAGGCAATAAAAACAAAAAACCCAAAGCTGTCACTTTGTGCCATGCTGTTTGTAGATTGCCAAGTAAAAGCTTCTTGGGCCTGATACAAGTACAGTATCTAGTGTAATGCACTTGGACTCTAGTTAGTGCATAGATTATGCTGTGGGCACTGTGTTGGCAGCCAAGCAAAATTTATGAAAATCCTGATCTCTGAACTGCATAGATCAACTTGTAGTAAATTTCTTTTGGCTGCCAGTGTAGTTGACACAGTGGAGGAGATACATGCTGCTGGAAATATGAACTGGTGGAGTAGCGAAAACGAAGTATCCTAAGGGAGCTCTGTGTCTCAAACTGTGCGCATGTTATATGCTATGGTTAGGTATAGAGAAAGCCAAGCATTTCAGGTTAAAGGAAGCTCTGTATTACAGTATTACCATGACTTTAATTTTATAAAGCATAGTGCTCTTACTTAATTGATTATATATATGTTTTACTAAGCTCTTATCGATATCAAATTTGATCTGTAACCAAGCAATGTGACCTTGCAGTTGTCACATGCTTGTTTTCCAGTTCAGCACTAGGATAAATACGTAAAAGATTAATATTTTCTTTGAATTTGTATTGCATTAGACTTTTATATATACTTTTAAACACAGAATTGCCAACATGGGTTCAGAACAAAGGTTATCCTACAAAATATCCTATCTCCAGTTATGGCTATTAACAGATACCTAGGGAAGAGAATAAGAGCAGGGGCAACATATGGCACCAAAACCCCAGCATATTCCCTCTTCGCTTCCAGCAGTCTGTGGCTCATTGAATTTCTGAGCCACGGGCCATATTTTTGTGTTTAATAGCCTTTAAGGGATTTCCTTTCATGAATTGGTGTAATCTCTTTTTGAACTCATGTAAGCATTTGCTATCCACAACATCCTGTGGCAATGTGTTCTGTAGTTTAAGCAGATGTGAAAAACTACATATTTCTGAATTTTGAACCTGACACTGACAAATTCACTTTAGGTGGACTGGTGCTTATATTGTGAGGAAGTAATTTCCTAATCATTTTATCTATGCCATTCATAATTTTATGGACCTCTGTTATATGTTGTTTCCAGGTCACAGATACCTAGTCTGTCGAGTTACAGCTTTGTTTATAAATAGTTGTAAGGTTAAGCAAGCATAACTTCTATTTTAAACCAAAAGTATTTGAGTGCAAAATGAGAGAATTAGCAGTACTTCAATAAGACAGCAAAAAGCGACTATTACATTTATAACATTGCACAATGGTAAAGATGCCAGGATATTATTTAGAAGAACTTTGCAAGTTGCAGACGAATGGAGTAATGATTGTTTCTTTAAATTTCACCATTAACTCCGAAATCCAATTTAATTCAGGAATCGGCTAACACAGATAATACTTTCTATTGCTCAACCTCAAGGCTTCCAGTATTTAAAAGGCAAACCAGTCTTTCCCCATCAGTAAGTGCATGTTGTGCTGAGAGATCTTCAGGGTAATCTGTCCTCAAACTTCCCAAACCTCCCGTGGATTATACTTGCTTGGTGTGCATATGCCCACGTCTTCCATATCCAGTAACCCCAAGTTCTTACATAAAATGGTAACTCTGAAACATTCAGTGTCAGCTGCATAAAATGTGCCCTTGAAAGTATTATCATAGGGTGCAAAGCTGCACTTGAGAATAAAAAGATCCCTTTCAATTGTTGAAGAGATGGAAAATGATTAAAAAATAAACCATAAATGACCCTGGCTGGCTTGTGAGGACTCAGTCATTAGACATGGGGCTATGCAGATAGGAGAAGAAGATCTGTCTGCTAGACCTCGTTTACTGGCTGGAAGCCGGATGATGAAAAATATTAACTGTTGGCAAGGTGATGACCTCATTTTTATTGTTTTGGGGGATCTTTTTTGCTTTCGTGGAGCACCCTTTGAGAAAAGCATTTCATTTACATGTTATTAAATGGGAAATCTGTTAAACAAAATCTATTTTGTCAGTGAAAGCAGTCTTAAGGGTCAATGCAGCCTCATGTTCTAGATGTGTGTTTAGCTGGCTGCTTTTAATACATTCCAGGAGCAATCAGTGTGCAGTATCATGCTCTCAGCTTCCTGCTTGGCATGAAATTGCCAAGTGCGCTATTATGCAAACTGAAAGAGAGGCCGAGGAATATGTCAAGAAGATGGACTTTGTGATGTTCTGAATTCAAACAAGGGAAGGGTAGACTGTTACGCGCATCTTACATTGTGCTTTTTGTGTCTATAGAAGCAAGGCGATACTTACACTGTGGCTTAATTGCCAAACAGAGATGGTCATGATGTGGGTCGTAAATGAAAAAAGGTAGTACAACCTGAGACCCTAAATTGCACATGGCTTCCATCACAGTGTAGTTAAGCATAGATCATTGCAAGTCTATGTGGAGTAGTTAGGGAAGTTGCAAACTCAGTTATCCATTGAAACTGCAACTGGAGGTTGTTTCCCACATACCAGGGCCAGCAGAACAAACTGCTTGCATTTGCCATCTGCCTCAGTTTGTGATCAGCCAGCCTATCTTAAACTGCTAATGAAAAGTGTTAAAACGAAGCTGGCTGACTTTGCATGAAAAATAAATGAGGAAAGTTCACATTGTCTGTTACATCAACTTTACTGCCAAGGAAACATCTAGTTGAAAGTCAGAATGAATCCTTGCAGACAATTTTGGCAACTGTTGCACCTACATTCACAGAAAAAGAACTGCCTTTTTTTTCTTTTTTTTTTCCACAGACGTCTGTGTCTCAAACAACTGTTTATACAACAATGAAGATAAGTTTATCTTCCCAAACTGAATACATTTAATCAGACAGTAGTATTAGTATACTAAGAGTTCTGAGTTAAAATGGGGAAATCTAGTTGAAAAATGTTTGTTAAAATTATTAGCAAGCCGAAACTAACAATGTTGGGGGTTTTGGTATTTGGTTTGTTGTTTTTTTTTTTTCTTTTTTTTCCTGTGGAATGCTAGAAAAGAGTATTAGGAAGGCTTTTTTGTTCAGGCAAACAGATGTATTTTGAATGAGCGCATACATAGAATGTGGGCCAGCCCCTTCATGATTATTTTTATAACCCCACAACCCCTCATACATGGTTACTGTGTGGGAATGACAAGGAAAAAAAAAAGTAACACCTCACACATAACATATAAATAAATCTAGCTCCTACCTTAACCTTTCCTTCTCTTAGAAAGAAGCTTACCAGATTTTGAGTGCTGAATCTGAGAAAGCTCCATATAAATTCTTGTACATGATGGAAAGTTATAGAAAAGGGGGAAAAAAAGGAAAGAATTTAACATATTTCAGTACTTTTTTTTCTTATCCCCTACGCATCTTTCTATAAGTGTTCTCCATCAGCTTACAAAAAGACAATTTTTTTTAAAATGTATGATACAGAGTAATACTAATAAAAAAAATGCAAATAATAAAGAAACTACCTTATGACCTATGAGATTTCACACCAGAGACTGAATTTCAGGTTCTTAAAAGATTACTTGCTATGGAGAGCTTGTGAAAAGCCAGACCCTCAAACATGTTGGATTATAAAAAAAGAAAATCACCGTTATTATTGCAAAGAAGTTGAAATCAGTTCACAACTAAAAGATCACTTACTGAATTAACGGCTTGAAATTATTTTTTTTTTCTTTTCAGTCTGATCTGCTAGTAGAAATAATTTAGGAAAGAGAAACTATCTATGATCCTCAAACTATCCTTTTAAATAGAAAGTGGCATTTCTGTCATTTAAAGCAGGCACCAGGCTTAGCACTCCGACTCTTATGTGATCCTGAGATCTTCGAGTCTCTGTCTGCTACTAGGACCACTTCATGGAGACTTCTTCACCAAGACAGCAACTTCAGGAAATCTGACTTTTCCCGAAGATGTTCTATAGAATATCATTACTTTGCTGCCCTCTTCTTTCAGTTGCCTTTTCAGGGGCAAACAATCTGAAAAATCACTTCGCCAATTACTATGTATGTTGTCATGGCTTCCTAAAGGAACAAGACAAGAATTGTGCAGTAATTACATACTTATTTATCTATTGGGCAGAAATTTAACGGATCTTTGTGGCAAAAGTAGAAGAATGTAAGATAACCCTAAAATATAAGGTAATACTATATATGACTTTTTAAAGAATAATATATAACTAACTAATGAAAGATTTTCTACAATATCTGTGCTCTCAAGCCTAGAGAGAAAATTGTGCTTTATCTTGACAATTCTTCACTTCAAAATGCTCAAACCGTATGTTCTTGAGGCCAAAATGTTTTAATCTATATTTAGACTCCTTCCTAAGTAGCTTGGGTTTCAAAAAGTGCTGAGCAGCTAGCACCAATACCTAGAAACATCTACAGCTAAAACATCAAGTTGGGAAAAAAAAATGAAAGCAGAAAAATCAAAAACAACTAGCTAAATTAAAATAACAGTATTATTTTGTGCAGAATGTTTTGTTGTAGTGGAAGAGTTTAAGTCTCTAGTTCAATTCAATGATGAACGCTTCCTGGTTTTGTTCATGTATCACTGAAGTCCATACCTGTACATTTATAATTACTGTTTTGCCACTGACTTAAATGAAAAGAGCTAAGTCAGAAGCCAGAAGACTTGAGGGGGTGGAATTAATCTGACCGTATGTTGATGTTTATATCTGAGTTAATCTCATAGAGTCCCTTTAGAGTTAGAGGAGAGATATATTGCCTTCCTGGGTAAGATTTGTTGTATCCTGAAGTAGGTGTCTAAAATAACCTAGATGAATTATGTCCTGAAATACCTGTTTCTCATCACTGGCTGTGAAAGGGGCAGGTATAGACATTTGTGTTACAGTTTTCTGTAGCTAGATGACTTCCACCAGTGGTGTTGAACTGAGTGCAATTTCATAGTAGAGGAGAACTGAACTGATAAGTACTTCCAAATAACAGCTCCAACTGGAGTCCAAAGAAATATGTCTCAGCAGCTGAGATGCCTGTTTTGGGAACAGCTCAGTGTTACACTCAGAAAAGGTAATTACTGATGTCGGCTATCCCCTGTCCCTCTCGGTATGGCAGGACAAACACTCTCCTGTTCGTCTAAATGTGGTAATTCACAGATGGATTGCACCACTTGAATTTTGAATGCGTAGTTGGTAATATGGTAGTGTGCAAGCATACTTTTAGTTTACCTTTTCTAAGAATCATACATAGCTCCTTTCTTATGATGCGGTTTAGGAACTGATACAATGTAAGTAAGAGGACATGGGATTATCACTGAGTGTTCAGGAAACTGAAGATAGGGTGGTGACATAGGACTGATGTCGCTAGCTGTACTCTAGCTGACAGTGCTAGCAGAAGCAAGAAAAATATTAGGGCCTGAGCTCCAGGAAGAGTTAGCAACTACAATATATACCAACAGTCAGTCCTTAGCTGGCTTGTGTTTTTAATGATTGCTTGTGTTACTGGCAGGGCTGGCCATGGTGGCTGGCAGAGGTGGAGAGATAACGGTCCCGGACCTGCCTGCATGTGGGATGTGGCAGAGCAGCAGTGGGAGCAGCGTGCCTCCAGTGACTCTGCATTCAGCTCCCTGCTTTCCAGTGGGAAGCTCTGGTCTGAGACCCGTCAGACATGGGACCTCTGGTATTGTCCCTTCTCCCTGCCTGTGCCAGCTGCTGTTCCCCCAGGCCGGGGTCCTGCTGAGATCCTAACTCACAGAAGAGAAAGTGTGCCAGGATCAACCTCTGACCTGGCTAACATTCACCTGTCCAAGCTTTCCTGCACTTTAGCAGGGGCAACTAACTCCTGCCTTCATCTTCCCCTCCAAGCATCCTCTTGCATAGGCTTTACTCTGCTGGGAGGCCTGGGAGGATGGCTTGGCTGCCTAACCAGCTTGGCCTCTCCAGCAGCCTTTTCCCTGCCCTCTGCAACCTTCCATCCTGGAGGCTGCCCCTCCACGGTGGGTGCTGAGGCGTCTCCATGCTGATGAGTGCCAAGAGTCACTACTGCCGAACTGGGAGTACTCTTGAAGTGCTAGAGAGGCTTACAGTGGTTCCTCTAGCTAGAGTAAAACAAACAGCTATATGGAAATATCTACTAAGAGTAACAGGTTATCCAACAGATCAAAGAATTTCATATATGTAAATTTTAACAAAGTAAAACTGAAGCAACAGATTTGTCTTTCTGTCACTTTCTCCATATGTATGATCCCCGGTTTGAAGTTGCCTCAATTTAGAGCACGGTACACACTTGGATCAGGTCTCCCTTTGAAGTTTGCAGACTTCTTAGAAAACATATCTACTTTTCAGATCAGAGAACTTTTAATGATTTTTTTTTCTTCTCCTAATCACTTCGCCAATTAGGATTCAAAATTCTCACTTCTTTTATCACCAGTCCGAGGAAAAAAGAACATAGGCAATTCTATCTTGACATTTTTTTTCATAATAGGAATTAAATAAGCAAACTAACAGTGAGGGAAGAGGAACTGTTCTTATAAAATGCCCAAATATATATACAACACTATGTCACTTTCTCTTTAAAAAAATCTTAAAGTCATATGTATGTGTTAAGCAGAGACAATGGTAGGGTAAGAATAGTAACCTGGTTTTGATGGCTTTAATGTGACTTAAGCTAGAGGATAATATCATTACTTTCAGTAGTTTAATTGACACAGAGTGGAATTTTATCTCTGCAGTGAGCCAACACAAGATTTACACATAAATTAAATTCTATGTACATTCTATTGTGGTAATTTCAGTGATCTAGGACCCTTTCACATTTCTGCCCCATGGCAAGTCACATGTATTGTGAATATTGGCATTGTAACTTTGACCTTTCTCTGAGTAGTTACACATATTTCTTTATAGTAGGAGACGTAGGACATTAGGGGAAATGAAGGAAAAAAAATCATCCCTTTGAAACAAAAGCAGCCACAGTGTTCTTATGCAAACATTTTAGCTGAGTGGCTTAGAGACAGAACTTACATTTGATTTTGTCAAATGCAAGGATGTTATTTGAATATGGACTCATGCACAATTAGGATCCTTTTACGTTTATTCTCAGCCAGACTGGCACTTATTCAGGAGTTGTAGAAAGATGTCCATTCCCTTCACGTGAATGACCCTCAGGGTCAGAAACACAGAGGATAGCTGAGAATTGTATGATACATGCTCTGTTCATGCACGTATCCAAACCTTCAATCCCAGCATGTGTTCATTCTCACAGCCTTCAGAAAGGAGTTTTAAATACTTCTTTAGCTTGTTGTTCCCACAGCAACAACTGAATCCAGAAACAAAGAAAAGATAGGAAAGAGAATAAGTAGATAAGACTGCTGCAGTATTTGCAGCATTAGTAATTGCATTGAGAATACTGAAAAAATAGTGTAAATGCTATTTAGCAACCTGGTCATTTGTGATGTTAGGAGAATGATCATTGTATTATCAAACATTTTTATGGGGGTGAGCTTGCTGAGAGAAATTAATTTATTAAGATCTTTTCTAGCAAAATGCAAAATTGCATTATAACTTTAGTTTAGTTTGTTTAAAATAGGTATTATCTAAAGAGGACTGTGAAAACATCCAAAATAAAAGTTCTCAGTCTGTTAACTGATATGACTTTATTACTAATAGAATGAAAATGCCATTTGAGAACAGTATGCAAATCCAGCATTGGACCTGCATGACGAAGAAGTTAATCCCAGGAGCTAGAGATTCAGCATACATGTAGTTTTTCTTAATTTGTGAGGTTCACTGTCACAGCAGGGTTTCCTCAAAACATGAAATAAAGCCATAAGCATTATATTTGCAGAAGAAACACATACCATTGTATTTACAGCTTTTTGGGAAGCAGCACACTCTCATGTCTTCTTTACCTCCTCTAGGATCATCTCCAGCTGCTTCACTTCTCACTCTTTTGAGAGTTTGGTATTGATTCACTAGTCAGAATACTCTGCGGAATTTTTCAGTACTAGTGATTGAAACTGTGAGAAACAATGTGGAAATATCCTTATATCCATGCTTTTTTTAGAAAGAAAATTTTGAATATAGTAAATATTTAATTCTACCCATTTCAAGCAATTTACTAGAAAGTTGTAGAATGTACTTGGTAATAAATCTAAGTAGTAAACCAAAGAATCTTACCTTTTGCATGTCCTTGCTATCTAATGTACAGGCTGATCTGTGTTATAAAAGAATGTGCGCTCCTTTCAAACATGTTGTTTATTAGGCTTCTGACTTCCTCTAAATTGTGCCCACAATATACAGAAACAAGAGAATTCTGCCAGGAAGGACATACACACCTCTAAACTCACATGTCCTTATCGCACCTCATCAACAGTCACAGAGTCACCTGAAGAGTCTTGCACTATAGGAATACCCGCTTGTCAAATTTCAAGCAAGCAAGTCCAAATTTCACACTAATCTGTTGATCTTTTTTAAATGGAATAGGTTTTCAAAAATATGCACATGTAGGTGTAGGTATACTAAATTATGCACAGAGTATGTTAGTACATCGCATATAACAAACTGTCTATATCTTCCCTTCTGTCTGCAAACATATATATGTATCAGTAAGTCAACTTGCACAGATTTTTGTGTATATGTTAGTATATGTAATAATAGAGTGAAAGAAACATATTTTTATGTCATTCTCTTCTGTCACAATGGAAAAAAGGCTAAATGTATAGATACGTTATTGAAAAATGATTGTTTAACATACAGTGTGTACAAAATATATACACTAAGTTCACAAAAAAGGGTACACTGTATGCGATTCATTTTTATTTAAAACCACAAAAATTCAATTTTGCTCTTCATTTTTCAAAGGTACTGCATCATCTGAGCTCCATCTTTTTTTCAAAACTTTCTTTCCAAAATAACCACCAAACTACCAGATTTCAGTGCCAATGACAGAAGTTTGAGGTAATGCCATGCAACTGTATATGATTTCTTAGGCTGGAAAATGTGGTATCTTTATTTGGGTAAGAATATGCCTGTGATTTACATTTACTCCATGTATACTTTCTGTATAACATATATATGCATATATGGTGCTTATGTAAGTGCACACATAATGTATATGCTCAATTCTGCAGTATTGCAATAAGGTCAGAGAAAGAAAGAATCTTTTAGCACTGTCTGCTAAAATAGCACATTCAAAATTCTGTCCTGTCTGGAAAGAAGAACAATAAGAAAGATATAAAACTTTTTTTTTAATTTTCTTTTTTATTTCCTTTTCTTTTTTTTTTTCCTTTTCTTCTTTTTTTTCTTTTCTTTTTATTTATGTATGCTATGTAGAGTAAGAATCTCACCCTGAAGTTTGCAGCATTTCAGCTGGTTGGGTTTAGCAGCATTGGTCTGATAAGTCAATGGTACAAGTGAACAGAATAATGAAAATGCAAATTCTAAACACATTGGACACAAGTTCATGGGTAGCGTATATGTAATATTTTCTGATGAACTGTAAGCTTGACTTTGAAGTACTGTCTTGTTGATAATAGGGCTGTAATAGAAGTCTTTATTGTAAAGGTTTGGATTTCAGATTCTTATGGATTTAATCTGAAATCATCTAACTGCATCACATGAAATATGAAGTAGAATAATCTTTGGAAGAAACAGTGTATGTCCATACATAAAACATTCTTGTGGTTTTCCAGTCTGTCATTTGAAATTCAATTTCTAGATTTTTTGTTTTTCTCTGGATGATAAAGTCTTCAAAATTGAGGTCACATGGCATTTAAATGACAGAGAACTCTTGAGCTCACAATGTGCTGTAGCAGTTACTGTCATGTGGCAAGGAGAAGAGCCAAGTAACATGTCCTGATGTCATTTAGTATTGCATTAAAAAGATGGCCAAGTGATGAATCAAAGGCTTACTAAGCCATTAGGGTATTGCTTTTATAAATTAAGCTCATATACCATCTAAAACAGGAATTAATATCTTCAGAACTAGAGTTTCTTAACAGCTTGCTGTGGACAAACATCTTAGCTTTGTTTATCAGTAGACGTGAAAAATAGTGTATCTGTTAGCTACAGGCAAAGGCTTCCCCATACACTATGCCACAGTGCTGGCTGTTGAATACTTGATGTATTAATACACATTTATATTCTGGAGTTTGGACAGTGATTGTAAAGTCAGACAGCTTTAGTGCCTAAAATAGTTTATAGCCTCCGAGAATAGTGTTAGTGCAAAAATAACCATTTTGTCCTAGTTCTTTACACACAGTATCTTTTCTTTTCCTGGTGAAATCAAACATGAGATAAAATAAGAAAAACAATCACAATGTTTTTGAGCCTGTATCTATTCTATTCCAAATCTCCATGCTAATGAGGAATGCAAGAACAGAGATGCACAAATTTTGGACTTGTGAAATATATTTTCCAGTATTTCTCTACTACTCTATAGATAAATGCAACAAGACGTAACTGAGACTATCACACTGAATATTCATCATCGTATATCCTGCAGTGGCAACTTTTAGTTTAAAAATCATCGTAATCATATATAGTTTAACTCTGTTACTCATGACTTGTTACAGTTTTGCGATGGTGCTTCATTTTGCCAAATGGACTGAAATACATGTTTGTATGGGTAGTGTATACTGAAATACAAAATCATTTGGGACTTTCTTCTTAAGTGGCGGGAATTGAAAGTGTTTAAAAAATTATATCTAATATCAGTATGATAACAAACGTAGCTGGAGCTGGTATGAATGTTTACTTGCCTTTACACTCCTTCATCTTACTCTGACCGCTGGCCAAGGAGCTGAAGTTGACCTCCTATCAACCTTGGAGTCACAAGTACACTTCCATGCAGCCTGGAGAGAACGAGTGAGCGCTCAGGGTTATCCTGCACTCTCAGTAGCTAGCTACAGTAACAGTGAAATGCTCAAGGCAAGTCTGCGCCTGAAAGCAAAGAGTAACTGAGTAGTTGTTGCATAATTGAAGAAATCTAATTATATACAAAGGAAAAAGGGTGGAAACTAAGATGGTAGTAAGTCCTACCTGCACTGGTCTCAGATAACACATCTTGAACTGGTTTAAACCTCAGTTTCAACTGCACCAGGTTATTTGGGTCAGTTTAATTTCAGGATGCCCTGGAGACAAGCATGACTCTTGATGGAAATTGTTGTGAATAATGGGGCTATTTGACTATAAGTAGAAAATATGTTCTCTGTTAAATCGCTGTCACCCCAGGCAAGAATATTATTCTCCTAGCTCTTTCCTGTGACCTTCTCCCTTCCCTCCTTACCCATTTGCTCCAAGGGCTGCGCTGTCTTTACTACATTTAATGGCTCCCCTGATGGCTACAAGTTGCATTGCAGGAGGTGTAAATTACGTAGTCCTTTTGCCATTTTCCCTTTTGGACTTAGGCTTTAACTAAGTCCAGAGGGGCAATGAGATGCTTAATATAATTTTTATTAATTTTTTTTTGCATAATCACCCCTATCCAGAAGACAAAGGGAGAAAGACATACTAAGAAACAGCCACTCCCTGCATAATATCTGTTCTCTGACACAGTCCCACTGTCATTTAGAAGTACTACTTTTGAAAGTGCTCTAACAGACTCATTATCTGTGATCCCAGAAGGAAGATATGCCGGTAGATGACACTGTATTTTATTGATTTTCCCGTTCCTAAGTAATTCACACCCCTTCGAGGTTAACATGGAACAAAATATGGAAATTCTTGGAGATCTTTATGGGGACTCACTGAGGACTGAGAACTAAAGGAAGTGTTGATTCTTCATGCAGTGCATAAGTGACACAACTAGAAGCACTAGACTCTTCCAAGACTATTTATTAACTGTGGTTTCTTGAAATTTTAGAAATTGTAACAAGCTAACTTCCCAGACCACCTACCTCAAAGAGCAGAGATTGTATACCACATGTAAAACACTCTGGTCTGCTAATACTGACCAGCCTAATAACAGTGGTAGAATAAAATATTATTAATTTAAACCTATTTAAAAATGATTCGGTAAATACTGTGGCCAACTTATTAATACACTTGTTAATATAGAACCTAGACTGGTTAATATTGTGCTGTAGGAAGCACAGGTCTAAGAGGCAAATTGACCTTTCATAATGTCTAAGAAGCAAAAGAAAGTTGCATCTTAAATATATGAATTAATGCCAGACAAAGAAACATATCAGTTGAATAAACCTGGGTTAGAACTCCAGCTTTCACAAAACACAGAAAAGACTTGAAAAATAGTGTGAGACATGTCACAGTACAATAGTTATAGTACAGTAACATCTTTCTCCTTCATGTCTTTCCATCTTAAAACTATCATTTTTTTAAAATGGTATTAATTATTCTGAGAGCAGAATGAAAGTTGCACGGAGTTGCTCCTGTGCATCACTTCCAATGCTGAGGCTAGCTACAGAAACTGTGGATTATTCATATGACATAATGTCAAGATCATCTTTGACGGTCTATAGAAGGGCAGATTCAGATGTCAAAAGCATTCATCACTGGGACAGTCAAGCTTATCAAACCTGTTACAACAGCACGTTGACAATCTGCTTTACTGTAAAAAGAACAGCATCCAAGAAAAAGTATTGTCATGAAAATATTTCATCTGGAAACCACATAATTATAAATGATAGGACAAACACTTCTCATTTCTGATGTTATGTCACATTAATTTTTGAAAGACATGATTTGTCTGAACAGTTATACTGAATAAAACAGCAAGGGAATTTAGTTTTTATATTTCTTGATACAGAATTAGAAAGACACGAAGACTCTGTCAGCTAAGCCCAGAGTTTTTGTTGTGACTGTTTCCATGCTTTCAATCAAACATTTATTTTACAAACATCACCGTGGCTCCATACATCATGAAGACATCGGCTGCTAAGTGTTTCCCCTTTCATATATACTTGGGAGAAAGTTTATTTCTTTGTGTCAGTAAGAGGAAATACTTGAAAAATTAGAATGCTGTCAAATGCGTCCTCAAAGTTGTGTAACTATATATGTATATGTAAATTTTTTTGCTAAATTCAACTTTTTAGTATTATTACTATTAGTATTATAACAGTACTGAGAATTCCAGATCAAGTGCCAGCAGTGGAAAACAACTGTCTACCCGCAAAGAACTGACAGAGTATAGGATAAGAGTTAATGCTGAGCATTTTCTTATTGCAATGTACAACTGTCTATTAGGCCACAATATAGGCCTTTTGTTATTTATACTGCTCTTTCAACAAGAATCTTCCTACTGTAGATGGCACCTGTTTCGCTTGAGTCCAGCCGTATACAAAGTTAGATGTTCAGCATAAGCTGATCATCTAGAATACGTCTCTTGTCAGTTGGACAGGAACACACTTCTGAAGGATAATTCTTTCCATCCCTAGATAGTGAAAACGAGCAATACCCTGGATGTGACCCTCTCCAAGTGACCAGAATCTTTCTCCTGTTGTAAAACAGTTTTCCAGAGTTTCATTATATGACAGGTTCAATACAGACAGAATTTGTACAAAAGACTCACAGAAAGATGTACTAAATAGGTAGTCCTCTGTTTGTATAGTTTACCACACACAGCAAGGATTCTTTCCTTTTGGAACCATGTCTTGATGGAAGCATTTTTAGTCAGGTTTACTGTAACATCAGCTTTGAGTCACAAATTACATTCAAGCCCAGATATAATGTATGACACTTAAACCCTACACTAACCATGTGCATCAGTTAAAAAAGATTATGCTTATGGTGTCTGTAAGAGTATCATATATTATAAGTAACAATAATGCTTTCCTTGTTTAAAAAAAAGGGAAAGCTGCCTTTGCTATCACATTATCCTTATAATACATTATTAATCGTTATCTTGTAAAATTCAAATTCGGTGAAAATGTCTTTGAAGTGCAGAGTCCTCCGCTTGTGTTATTTCTGTTACTATGCTTATGGTTTCAATGGTCTTTTTTCCCTTTCTTCCCTTCATAGGAAATGATCTGTTTCTAGTTGCAGTCCATGAACTGGGACATGCTCTGGGCTTGGAGCACTCTAATGATCCCACTGCAATCATGGCTCCATTTTACCAGTATATGGAAACTGACAACTTCAAACTACCTAATGATGATTTACAGGGCATCCAGAAGATATATGGTAGGTATTAAGCAACGTTAAGTTTTTCGCTTTAGAATACATTTGAGGTCCTCCTGTCCATACCACCTCTCCAAAAGAGCTTGTTAGTGTAGACTCTGTTATGCCAGGGGCCTTCTTGTCAGTAGGCAAAAGATTTTGATGAAGCTCTTTTACTTTGTTTCTCACTGTTCACAACTTGCATTCAAATATGCACTCAGCTGGAACAGTAATTTTAAATGTTTTAAAAAGCCATAAAGAAAATGTCCACAAAAGGATACCAAACTATGAAAATATTAAGAAATGCAGGCCTTTAACTGTAATGAGTTTATTTACACATTAGTCCAAGCTCATGTAACTGGATGAACTGATTGCCTCACAGTTTATCAGTTGTAATGCTAAACAGTTCGCTGGGTGTACAAAATCTGTGGTCCCAGAAAAAATCTTTCTTGAGATAAATATAGCAAATTGATGTTGAAAGAATGTTGTTACAAGCCCAAGATTTTGAGCTACCTAGGGGAAAAAAGGCCCACTTATTTAAAAAATGTTTGTTTAGGATTTTTGTGGCCTGATAAACGACACATGATGTAAATAAAGTCTGCATATATTGAATTAAGTTTGACAAGGCTGAAAAAAACCCACAACAACAACATTATTCTGATTATGAGTTGAATGTAACACTGTTTCCCATGTTGCTGTTCCTTACATTTACAAAGACGTGGTTGTATTCTTGGTTTTAAAGACTTTGATTCTGTTGGTATCAGTTAGATAGTGTGTTTTTTTCTTCAAAAATGTGTTTTATGTATCTCTCCTAGAGTAAAAAATCTGTGGTATCTGGATGTTAATGCTATGTATCCGGTACATATCACTTGGAATTGCCTTGCTTAATATTTCCCAATCAATTCTGTATAGGATTCAATTTTGTACTCACAATTATTTTCAGGTAAAAGATTTGTCAGATTTATTTTTAATATTATCAGGGCCATTCTTGTATATCTTTACTAAAAGAAAGGACAACTATGACCACGTAGAATTGCTGTACTGCTAACTAGAACTCTGCAGACTCCATAGAATCATAGAATAGTTTGGATTGGAAGGGACCTTTAAAGGTCATCTAGTCCAATGCCACTTACATAAGGAGGGACATCATCAACTAGATCAGGATGCTCAGAGCACCATCCGATCTGACCTTGAATGTTTCCAGTCATGGGGCATCTACCACCTCACTGGGCAACTTGTTCCAGTGTTTCACCACCCTCATCATAAAATATTCCTTCCTTATATCTAGGCTGAATCTACCTTCTTTTAGTTTAAAACCATTACCTCTTGTCCTGTTGCAACAGGCCCTGCTAGAAAGTTTGTCCCCGTCTTTCTTAGAAGCCCCCTTCAGGTACTGAAAGGCCTCAATAATGTCGCCTGGAGCCTTCTCTTCTCAAGGCTGAACAGCCCCAACTCTCTCAGCCTTTCCTCATAGGAGAGGTGCTCCACCCCGCAGATCTTTTTTGTGGCCTCCTCTGGACCTGCTCCAACAGGTCTATGTCTTTTCTGAGCTGGATGCAGATCTCCAGGTGGGAGCTCACCAGAGAGGAGCAGAGAGGCAGAATCCCCTCCCTCGACCTGCTGGCCACACTGCTTTTGATGCAGCCCAGGATATGGTTGGCCTTCTGGGCTGCGCTTCCAGCCCAGAACTTGATGTATGTGCAGGTTCCTCAGGTGGTCTCGAACTTAACCTTCTCTTATAGTGGGAGAGACTTTGCTCCCCCAGTCCCTGTCTTGTGGTCCATCCACTCGAGAGGTGTGGGAAGAGAGACTGCCAGTGAAGACCGAGGCAGAGAAGTTGTTGAGTACCTCAGCCTTCTACTCATCTGTTGTTACCAGTTTGCCAGCCTTGCTCATAAGGGGGGGTGCACTTTCTTTGACCTTCCTTTTCTGGTTGACATACCTGTAGAAGACCTTCTCGTTATTCTTTGCATTCCTCGCCAAGTTCAGCTCCAGCTTCACCTTGGTCTTACTGACCCCATCATCCTCAGACAACCAGGCAGTGTCCATATATTCTTCGCAGGTTACCTGTCCCTGCTTCTACTGCATGTGCATTTCCTTCTTGCCCTTTAGTTTGACCAGCAGATCTCATCTCAGCCATGTCAGTCTCTTCCCTTCCTTTCCTGACCTCTTACACCCGGGGATCAACAGCTCATGCACTCTATGGAGTGTCCTTAAAGAACTGCCAGCTCTGTTCCAGTCCCTTGTCCCTGAGGGCAGTTTTCCAGGGGGTCTTATTGGCTAACTCCTTGATGAACTGGAAGTTTGCTTTCCTAAAATTCAGGGTCCTGACTTTACTCTTCACCTGATGCTTATCCCTCAGGACTGCGAATTCCACCAGTGCATGATCAGTGCAGCCCAGGCTGCCTCCAGTCTTGACATCACCGATTAGGTCACTTGTGTTGGTGACCAACAGGCCCAGTACTGCATCCCATCTGGTAGGTCTGTCTATTACCTAGCTTAAGAATTTATCCTCTATGCACTCCAGGAGTTTCCAGGTTTGCCTACAGCTCACCATGCTACTTTTCCAGGAGATTTAGGGTTTTATGTTGTTCTATATTAGCATACACCATGGTATTTTATGTTAACAAGCTTTTTAAAATTTTATATTGACAAGCACTTGTTTTCATAAAGCATAAATAGGAATTTCAAAATAATTTGCTGATCGAGTTTTGTTTGGTTGTTTTTTTTTCCTGTGTGATTAGCTGGAAGGCAGGTTGTTTCTCATGACCTCAGATGTTAGTAGTCTAGACTTAAGGGCTAGACAAGAATACTTTGCTGAAAACTAGCTGCTAAGCTCTAACAGCTGTGGGCTATACATTAGGAGAAACGTATTACCCCTGGGAAGTAATATCTGACATCACCACCGAATGGCATATGAAAACTTTGATTTGGGGTTAAAAACTTTCCAACAAGAGCAAACTGATTCCTTTTCACCCTTTAAAATCAAGAAGTGATCTGGAATCATATGCCTCAATAAAAATGTCACATCTATTAAAATAATTACTTTGGTCTGCAGTATTCCTTGAAACACTGTTATTAACTGTAAATTATAAATGTCACAAGCCTTAAAATTGTGAATGAAATAAATGCCATATTAAATTGTATGACAACTGTTTGGTGAGTTTCAGATTTCCTTACATAGTCCATCTTGTTCTTTAAAAAGTATACTTTTTTTAAAAAAGTATCAGATATTCAAATGCCATTTTTGCAATTTTAGAGTTGTCTTACTATGCAAAAGTTTTTCTGAAGCTGGTCATGCAAATGATATTTAGTTTTTAAAGTCAAAATTGATTATATATTTAAATCATTTGGCGAGACACCTAAATAGAATGAGCAAAATTAAAATGTTCACGTTGTTACTAGAAATCTTACTGATCCACCTGAAACGTCTTATCTTTTGGTACATGGAAAATGTAAGAAAACATAGTAATATGTGTAGAAAGGGAATGACATTTTCAGTTAACCCACTGCAAGTCATTCATTATGCCATTATGGTTGTGAAGAGCATCTGTCTAGGACGGCCTCTTGACTGTCAGGTAGAAAAATTGTGATTGAAATGGTTACTTCACCTGCCATCAAACTCTGTATATTATGACAGAAAATATATTCAAAAGAAGAAAAATGTTTTAAAACTGCTGTATAGAGTTTTAGTTTTTCATGTTAGTTTTTTTTAATCCATTTATCCTTGGAACAGTTCGTTTGATTACTGGGTAGCTAGCTTTGTAAGACTCACTGGAAAATAAAAATAAGAAGTAATTCAATTCAGAATACTGAAAAAAACATGTGAATTCTGGTTTTTGTTTATATGGATGCCTAGGATTTGAAGTCCAGTTTCAAAAGCTTGTATACATAGCAAAGGGCCTTGGGGAAAGCTGAGAGTGTCCTGTCACTAATGCACAGGACATTACTTGGTCTACAGATTGGGTCAGTAGGAAATAATATCAGGTATGCTACATATATGCATATGTGAATTGATGAGGGGACGTTAAAAACATGGGTTTAAAATCCGTTGACTGCTGATGATTTTATTAAGAACAGGTTTTTTTGTTTTCCATTATTTTGTACAATAGGTAATGATTCTGTTTTAACACTTCTCAGTTGGTAAAGTATGTGCTATGAGTTACTTCTCATCTGGAATGATGGTGGACTATGCATCCTTTGCAGCTTTTGTTGGAAAGTTGTTCCAATAAGGAAGGAAGATTCTGGATATCGAAAAATAATTATTTTCTTCATTCGTGCCTTGGTTTTATGGTAGTTTTTCATTAGACCCTCTAACAACGTGGGAAAGGTATATTAGTTTACTTTTTCCATCCCCATTCGACTGTAGGACTCGCACTGCTTACAGCAGGGGTTTTTTTTTGTGTATTTCTTGTCCGAGTGTCACTGGTGGGCATGTAAATTGTATCCTACTGTTATATTTTTAAAGGTCCACCTGACAGGATCGCACCACCAACAAGACCTCTGCCAACAGTGCCCCCACATCGTTCAATCCCTCCAGTAGACCCGCGGAAGAATGACAGGCAACCTAAACCTCCCCGGCCACCCACTGGTGACAAACCTTCCTATCCCGGAGCCAAGCCTAACATCTGTGATGGGAACTTCAACACTCTGGCTATTCTTCGCCGGGAAATGTTTGTTTTCAAGGTAGGAGGCTGTATAATTTTCAATGTTACGTCAAATGTCTACATTTCTCCTTTTTTTTTCTTTAAAGCAAACACTCATTCATCATGACTCCACTTTCCCAGCCTGCTCACATTTAGAAAGTTCAAGAAACGAATTTAAAAAAAAAAACATAAACATGGCTTAAATGTCTAGCAGAGGACTGCTGTAATGTCCTGTTTTGGGAAAATACCAATGTCAGCAGAAACTCCAGTGCCTCAAAATGTAAGGGTAAATAAATGCTGCATGTTATGGAGAGATAAAGTGTAAATCAACTCATGAATAATAGTAATTATTTTGTTGGGAATGCAGCCACATCCAGACATACAGTAGATATTGTCTTCAACCCTTTTTTTTTTTTTCCATGGAACTATAATTTTAACTTTGCAATTAGATCTGTCATTTACAAAGGAAGTTTGTCATTGTGTTGTGGTTGCATTGAAACCACAATATGGTAAAGGTCTTTTCCACATAAATCTTACTGCAAATGTATCACTTTTTATTTCCATTCATCTTCTTGCTCTGAGCTGAAAAATGTGGTATATATAACAAATCGAAATAAACAAACTGAACTGAAAGCCAGTCTTTTGATAGAAGGACTTTGCTAAGACTCATGGACATCAAAGCTGTCTTAAGAGGATAGTCTGCAGTATGGTTTCCAGAAGGCACTGAATGTTGAAGAATAATTACAGAGTCATTATTATTCAGTCTCTTAAATCTTAAACCGATTTGCTGTCAGGTAGTGCTGTACAAATATTCCAGAAACAAGCAACAGGATAATCTATTATTTTGAACTGCTGGTGTGTCAAATTTGCTTAAGCAATAGGAAGCGTGGTATCTTTGTTTTGCAAATATATCATATGATTCTTTCTCACTTCAACATTATAGGTAGAGAAGAAGGGCCTTTCACATAAATAGGTAACATTTTTCCCTTCAGCAATAGTGTTAGTACAAGGGAAGTGCAGTGAATTTGTCCCAAAACAAGAAGCTCTCAGTTCAATGGCTTTTGTTGTCCTTTCTGGTAGGACCGATTTCTCCCTCATATGTTTTCTTTTGATGTAATCTAGCACTCCAGAGAAATCTTATTGGCAATGCTACCCAGGCCTTCGCTTTCTTTAGCATACCTCAAAAAATATGTACAAATAGCTTTACATGAATTCATTCAGAATTATTGAGCTACCTTCACAACACAATGCGCAGGAAATATTTTTCCCCGTAAACAGCTAAGGATTTTGCCAGCCCTGGGGCCTTTTCCATTTGAATAGACGGTATGTCTTCAAACACTGGGAGGTCCTGAAACATCAGTCTTTTTATGACTAAAACTCAAAGGTTAAGGAGGAATCTAATTTTCTAACTTGACATTAAACAGGATATTAAAATACCTACTTCAATCTCATGTCATCTACCTCAAGAGCAATAGAACATACTCTCATGTATTTTAGACATAAATTGATAAATAGTGAAATGCTGTCCGACTAATACAAAATTTCCTGTCTAGTCAAGTCTGTGTTCCTGGATAAATAGATTCACCACCACTACTAATCGCTCTTCCTTATTCTGATTGAAAATACAAATTAAGCTTTTTCCAAAACTGTTTACTGCTTACTGCCTTGACACTACATTTTCACTATACAGTTTGTATGCTTACTAGTGTGCAAACTGCATTTATGTTCTGAAATTGAAACTTAATTCGTGATCCACACCCTAATGAGGAACCACAGTAAATCTTTGTCAGAGAAAAATGACCAGTAACAGAGTGTTTACAGATTTCATGTTTAGAATCTGACTCTCCAAAATGAAGTTGCTGCAATCATAAAAGCAAACTGTTGAGAAGGGAAGAGATAACCTTTGTCCAAATGAATTTGTTAAAGGGTCCCACAGTTCCTCTTTTCTCCTCACATTAACTGGGAACACGGCAGGGCACGTCTTCAGAATAGTAGTAGTAGTAGGGGTTGGAAGGGACCTCTGTGGGTCATCTAGTCCAACCCCCCTGCCGAAGCAGGGTCACCTACAGCAGGCTGCACAGGACCTTGTCCAGGCGGGCCTTGAATATCTCCAGAGAAGG
>Ga0065711_1032767_pt1 | contig 26726 bp, 16 predicted proteins | sample Hoacrofraction12_FD_59098 | JGI IMG/M metagenome (GOLD analysis project Ga0065711, IMG submission 59098) | Hoatzin crop microbial communities from Cojedes, Venezuela - Epithelial fraction 12 v2 (version 2) | ecosystem: Host-associated > Birds > Digestive system > Esophagus > Crop | place... | reverse complement strand
CTCTGGAGATATTCAAGACCCGCCTGGACAAGGTCCTGTGCAGCTTGCTGTAGGTGACCCTGCTTCGGCAGGAGGGTTGGACTAGATGACCCACAGAGGTCCCTTCCAACACCTACTATTCTGTGATTCTGAGGCAATTCTGAAGGCTGGTTGAGCCAACCAAGAATATTGCTCTGTTGTGAAAATAGCGCACACTGGGCTAGAAGATATGCACGGGTGCCTAGTATGTAAAGCACACAAAACAGATTTTCTGCACTGTTCAACAGTGATAAAATTTGTGGACTATTTTGGGTTGTATTCGATAATAGCTTGTCTAGCTGGAATAAGTCAAAAAAAGAAAATAATTACAGAAACCACTTGTGATAGGACTGAATTTGGGGGGGTGGGGGAGGAGAGACAACAAAAGAGAGCCTCTAGGTTAAATATATAAAAGCTTTCCAAATGTAAACATGAGGAAGTTTTGAAATACTTTTCATAGAGGTTATGGAGTTGCTTTTAAGAATGGGCTATGCTTATCCTAAAGGTAAGTTAGGTATAGTTGTGCCTGCTTTAAAATGCAAGAAGGAGTAGATGATATCTTTAGGTTCGTTTCCATATGCTTTAAACCTTTAGAAATCTGGAAGTATTTAGATGTATGCTTGGCACTGTAAAAAACATGAAGTGTTTACAGGGGTAAATAATACCTGTGTCATATAGGAGTAAACAGTACCTATGTTGAGTTAGGTATGAGAAGTTTTCTTACCATTTAACCAAAAAAAGTAAAAAATCGATGTCAAATATGACAAGCTAATCTGGAAACAGAAATGCAGAAAAAAGCAAGGATAACAAATTCTGCATTAAACGGAAACATGTTTAATGACAGTCTTGAGTAGGGTAAACATAGTTGCTAAAGTATACATGTATTATTGTTATTATTTAAGCCTATCACATGCATCTGATCTTGAGCTGTAGTACAAGCGGAGTCATATGTTTTGAGATACAGATCTTCTCTTTTGGGAAAGATTAAATTCCTGTAATTTATACAGTATTAATAATAGTTAGAGATACCAAAACAGTTTTCAGTCTACATAAATTTAGTAGCAACAATACCTGCTTTAGAGGCTAATTGTGAAATAAGCTTATGTGGGAGTCACATTTAATTGAAGATAGCTCCTTCTCTGTGGATCTAATATGTTCTGGGTTTTATTTAAATCCATTTGGGTTGTGATAACTAATGAAGAAAAAAGTATGGAAAGAAATGTAAAAAGGGGAGATCTCTGATAAATTAGGCAGCTCTTACACTCTTTATTTTATTCCTATGAAATAAATAGTGAGGAGGAAGCCACAAAGATTGTGGGTGGGTCATAGCAGTTTTGGAAGGTCCACTTGCCAAAAATCATTAAAAAAGGTGCAGTAGAGGTTTGGGGTTCTACCCAGGCTTCAGGAGTAGTTAGTCTTTTTCTCATCCTTTTCAACATCTGTCTGAAAAAATGTACAAAAAGTTTGCAATTGTCTTCCTTTTCTACAAGTGACACCACCTGATAGAGGCAAATTTTATTTTCTGTGGTGCTTCATGGGTTAAGAAGAAAACATGTAATATGGTTCATGTACATCTCTGATCAGAATTAGTCTGCTGTATTTGACTAGAATGTTGTTCTGTCACTTTTCTGTTCTTTGATCCAGCCTTGTGTAAGTTCTCTATTTGCAAAGTGTTTAAATATTTTTCAAAATAAATAAGTATATACAAATGAAGAATTAATGAGTTTAGGTACAGCATTGATCTGTGACCTAACAAACAGGAACAAATTTTTTTTCTCCTCCCATGCACACTAAGAAATGTCAAAGCAACAGACCAGTGATTCTGAAGATGGACATGCAACAGTACATCAGGTATGGGCATCATATTGCATCAGCTTTTATAAAGCCTCTTTGGGAAAACATATTTATGTAGTCAAAAACTAAGAAATTAATCACAAGCAGGTGGTCCTGTACCATAGCTATAAAGTTAGATTTTAAAGATCTGCTAATTGCTGAATTGAATCACTTTATTCTCCTTAAATAAGTACTTCTGAAAAAATTTGAGGGCTTGAAGTATTTTGCTGCAGTTCTTTTGCTTTAGTTCTTCAAACTTTCAGTGTCTTATTAAACAATTGCTTTATATTTCCCCTCATGGAGTTCCCCACATGTAGTTGCATTATTTTAGCAAAGATGTGTCTTTACTTCCCAGGTACACATTTGTGTAAAATTAGAATCTGCATGTTCTGGTTAGTGCTGATCATTTAGTGTGCTCCCCCTGATTGTTTCCTCCCCTGATCGGTTCTGTGCTTTGAGGTGGTGACGAATTCAAGTTCCGGACTTTTATATGTGGTGGTCTAATATGTTTTGTGACGGTGGATTCATACAATTTAAAAAATTTTATTTTTCATGTTGTTTCTGTGGTAGGGTTTACATATGTTTTATATAATTACATATCCTCCTTCCCATTGTGATATTTGGGATATCGAATAATAGCTATGATATCAGACATGGATTTCAGCTGAATTCTATTCTCCTTTAAGTTTATTTAAAGGGAGAGATAGCAATTGGACATAGGCTTTAAACCGTCAAGTGTCTTTTCAGCTAGGCAATATGTGTGTCTAACTTAAATTAACACTTATAAAATTTGTTGTCATTTAGAATAACTTCTTTTGACTCCTTTTTAAGGAGAAAATACTCAACATTTGAAGATTGATATGGGCCATCTCACTGGTCACTCCTAATTATTTGTTCTACGTAGATGGTAGTTAGAATTGTCTCGTTTTATTGACGACATTTTAACGCACAATACACTAATTTTGTGATTGAACTAGACAGAATAGATTTAGAATTTTTAAAAAGAAATTCTGAAGAACGTGATGTCAGATGTAGATTGTAGGAAAGGCTCCTTATCCGTATAAATGAGCTTCTTATGCAACTATCAAGATTCTAGAATATAGAGTAAGAAACCCCTTTGAAATATTATATAATGATTATTTGAAGCAGGCAATTAAGAATTGTTTAAAATGGGCAGTTAAGAAAATTTCTATATACATTGGTACACAGAGAAAATCCCCAGTACAAACTGATAAAAATTTGGTGATTAGAATTCATTTGCCAAGTGTTTTTTGCTCCTATCTAATAGCTTCTCCTTGCATTGTTTGTCTGAGTATAGAAGGGCTGGGAAGAAAATAGCTTTCCTCATTGAGTAATTGGATGTGAATCAAGACAAATTTGTGTATAGATTTGTTAATAAAGATGGTGTCATTTGGACATAGTTTGTGGAATATGACTGGGTATGTTTCACCACCACCATGATCCCCCAAAAATCTGAGCAAGTAGCGAGTGCATAAAATTCTATAGACTAGTTAACATAGCTTATGCTACCAGGTCTTAAAATTCCTTTCATGTGCTTTTAAGGAATCTCCTGAGAACTCTCATGTGGATACATCTGACGTAGGTGGGTGTTTTAATATACTTTTTAGCTACCTTTTTTAAACTTTTTTAAAAAGATTGCAAAGTACTTTTTCATTATTTTCTAATGTGGTAAAAATAATTTTAATACCTGTTCTTTACCCTTTCAGAAAGTAGAGAATAGGAATAACAAGAGAATGAGGTACTGATAGTACTATGAGACCAATATCCACACTCCTCTAAAATCTCAGTCCTGAATCCCTGATATGCTGGGAAGTCAATGTGGAAAATGTTCAATTGTCTTTTTAAATAAAGAAATGAACAGTGAAATCAAAACTTTGGCACAAGTGGCAATAGAAGTTTTATTAATAATTAGAATATATACGTTAATTTCTAGTGGTCTGGGAAACACGGATATTGCATTCAGCTGCAACAATATGTCTTCAGTAGTGTTAGGAACAGTTTCAGTATTGGTCTCGTGGCCTGTCTGCAAGGTTTTAGGTGGTTTTGACCTTGTATTCCCAAATAAGTATTTGAGTGTATTAATTGGTGGTAACAATCTTTAACTGTTTTTAAAGTATTTAAAACTTGTAGTACTCAAGATCTTTTGATTCTTGTGCATATATATACTTACTATTTTGCGTAAGTTAAACTGTGGCTAGGTCGTAACCAGCATTTAATGATTAAGAGCAGTTGCCGCAAAATACGGTTAGCTGATGTTTACATCCTTTGGTATAAATTAGGTGCTTCATACTCATAGCTATCTCCAAGGCAGATGATTACTTCTCTGTTGAGGGAAAACAGCAATCTGAAATTTGTCCTCCTATCATTTGAGAGGATGATTTCAAATATCTATTTTAATGATAAAATAATTTCTGCAAATTTAGAAAGTGTGACTTCATTTTTTCTTAACCTGTGCAATGAAATATAGGAAACAAATTTTAGTGGTATCTGTAGCTTAGCTTCTGTAAGTGTCCTTTGTGTCTTTTGCACTCATGGGATAAATGAGTGATGGAGTTCAGACTCTGGTATCTTCATAGCAGCATACAATAATATGATTATCCACTCCTGCTCATTCTCTTGTGAATGTTCTAGGAAGAGACTGGAGAGGATTTATAACAGCCTCGGTGAGTCCCAGCTATCTCCAAATACAGTAAGACCTAGAAATTAGCTTCATAGACACGTGGGATTGGATTTCTCACTTGAAAATGGAATTCACCTAGGTGTCTTGTTTTTTCTGTTTATTTGGGTTTTGTTTTTTTTAGATATATAAAAGGTTAGCAGTAGGGCGTGCTAACTGTCAAGAAAAAAGTGTATCTTTAGCTGCCTTAGCTATAACTTTAGCTTTGGCAGGTTTTTTCCATCTTTAGTATTCATACAGAATGCTTCACTTCTCAGTAAAAGCAGTTTCTTCCAGATATTAGACAATATTTTAGTTCTAAAAGTATGCAAAGCTTATCAACAGCAGGTACAAATAAATCAAAACAGCTCTCGCCTGTACCTGCCCTTGATAGGGAAAATTATTAGGTTTACCTTATTTGGTTTCACAGGAAGTAGCATGGCAAAGTATAGTGATATCTGAACAATTTCTTGTATCTGTTAGGATAGTATCACAGAAAAATGAATTTATTTGGAGAGAAAGGAGAAAGTTCAATCCAAATTGTATATTTATCCAAATGTATTTAATTTTAGAATATCATTTCATAGTCAAAACTTAAAATTTACAGTAACCCCTTCACTAACGTGTTCGTCTTCTAAATAAGGTATATCTTTTAGGTAATGAGAGTCTATTGACTCTCCAGGGAAATATCTTCCTGTATTATAGATCAAATTTTCTATCTTCAGCACTTGAGGAACAATGGTCTTCCCTTTTGGCCCTTAAAAACACGTCAAGAGTCCCTGGAGAAGATACGTCACTTTTTTCTGTTCTGTGCTGTGCCATGGTCTTCTGCTAATAATTAATATTCTAGTGATTTTGAAGTATGACTGATAATACATTGAAGACACATTAATATTACACTTTTGTGAGGCTTCACACCTGGAAGAGTATTCAACTTGTATACAGATCGATCGATTCATTCTATGATACAAGCTATTTTCTAATAGTCTAGTCTGGTCATCTCGGTGAACATTTAGGGAGCAGTCTGCCAGTTTTGTGCCCGATTCTATCGGAGGAAGAAGACTGTGTGTCAGAGAGTATCAGCTATTACAGCAGAAATTGGAGGCTGAAACTTCTCCAGATTAAAACATTAACATTCTTACTGCTTCCTCCACTGTTGATGCTTAGTTACTGATTTCCTGTGGGTAAAGTGACCACAACTTTGTCTTCCACGTGGGAAAAAGCTTTGATAATCTGGCAGGTAGGGGTTTCAGTTTTAATAAAATAATTCTACTGAGGTCAGATCAAAGCCAACCCTCTGATTGCTCACCATTTTCACCAGAAAATACAAAATTATGTTGTCTCCCACAAAGATAGCATTTCTTTCATATGTATCTTTATCCTATCTCTATGGCAGCAGCTGTCCACAGAGCTTTAGGTGATGATTGCACCGACAGGGAACAAAAAAGGAAAATGGGATTAGCTGGAAAATATTTTAATTCTGTTTTTAGTAATTTAAGAATAGTATAAAGAGGCAGTGATGTGGTAGGTATCATAACCAAGATTTTCTTCACTCGTTTTAATTTTCAGGGTTATTCTCCTCTGCTCTTTCCCCTCCCTGCGGTGAACATGATCATGGGACAAAGATATCAGCCAGTGAAATTCAGGAATCAGGGCTTACAATGCAGTCACATGTTTTATGATCATGAAAGACTGAGGCTTTAGCTAATGATGAATTGGAAAGTCTGACTACATTTAGAAAAATATGTTTTGTTGTGTTTCATTCACAAAAATACCCATAGAATACCTAAAAATTGAGTTGGAATATTTGGACTTGCTTTTTAATGTTCTCAAGTCTATCTTATTTCGTACCTTGGCAGTTCTAAGGCAGTCTTGACAATAAGAAACTAAGAAAAGGAAGCGCGGTAGATAGTCCTTACTGTCTCTGTTGGGATATTTAAAAATGTAGTGGAAGTAAGTGGGAATGATGCATTAATGAATAATAAATCTTGCAGAGCAGTGCTTTGAAAATATTTTACTCTCTGAAATGGTAGCATAAATCTTGAGGAAATGGTGACAAATAAATTATCTCCACTCTTCTTTGTTCTCCTCAAGTCATTTATGAACCTATAAACCATGCTTTTTAGTTGGGCTTGAAATGGAAATGTAATGCAGATGAAAAGTTTTAGTGTAGAAAGCTGTTTTCTAAAATGAAACCAGTTTAGTCAGTAAGTTATACAGTGTGTGTTTAAAAACATTTCTGTTTTGTTTTTGAGTTCAACTAGATTTTATTTAGTATTTATCTTCAAATTGTAGATGAAGAAAGTGATGCCGATATAGTTTCAGTCAGAAGAAAATTTGAAGACATTCACTTCCAGGTAAAAATTTCTGATGTCTAATGTAATGGAATAATTTTTGTATTCAATAGAAATGATTGAGCTATTTGAATAGCTTACACGTGCCTGATGAGTTGATGCACTGTCAGTGGAAGACTCTACGTAGTCTGTGTCTTAATGCACATTTTTAGTAAGTATAGCAAATGAGAGGCTCAAGAAATAAAGTCACAAAGACCAATACGAAGTAATATTATGTCTTGGTGTTATTAGCATAGCAGAGAAAGCCATACAATGTATTGCACAGAACAGGCAATACTGAGAAAGGCTATTATAGGTATGGAAAAAGAATAACCAGATAAATCACAAAGTGAAAACACTTATAAAAATATGATCATTCACCTAAGACTCTAACATAAACAGGTAACATGATTTTAAAATAAAAAGAGTAAATATGAAATAACAGCTACCATAACAAAAGCAGACTGGAATATTCTGCTGTTGTTTCCCAGACTGCGCTATGGGTATCAGGACTGATTCAGAGATCCGGTAAAAAAAGCTAACAGTACAATGTATACTGTTAAGCAGGTATCCTTTGTTGTAGCGCTGGGCACACAGGGGATCTCTTCTCCAAACGTGCGTGCTAAACACCCTGTCATTTCAGGTTAAATACAATCACAGTATATATATCCGTTATATTTCTGAGAAATGTTTATATATTCTTGACTTTTCCAAGAACTAATTAGCATATGTTAATATCTTTCACACATGTCTGTTAGCGTCCTCGGGTGGTCTTTGGGGGTCCTAAGATGAAGGCTGATACTCCTCATCACGGTGACCTTTGTTTCTGTGCAAACTCAGTTCTAAGGTCATGTATACAGTGTCCTTCCAGCCTGTTTTGTTGTGGTCTAGTTGCCCTCTTACTGCCTCTTCATCTCTGTAGCTTGGTGCATCTGCCCTCCCAAGGCCAAGCTGTCTGGAGTAGAATTATTCAGGAGTCTCTTTTGTCCTACAATTATCCCAATTATTTATTAAGGACCAAGACAGACCAAGACTGCTTTTGTTTGACTTAATTATTTTGTCTAACAACTTAGTGATAACTTGTGTCTACATTCATCTGCTACATTCCTTAATAGAAACAGGGATTAGTTACAGCAGTTACATCTTTAGATCACTATGTATGCAGGAACACAAACTGCAATAATAAAAACTACTAACAACTAGAAAATATTATGTAAAATAGTTTCACATTTTTTCTGATCTCTTCTATCAGGACTACCCAGAGTAGTTACATTGATGAGGAAGAGTGCAATACACACTTTGTGTGTGCAGCCATTCTAATCCTGCGTTCTGCTTGCTCATATACAATTACCAAAAATTTATTTCACTTTCCTTACTTGTTTAGCATAGTGCTATTCATTGTGATGTCTCTGATGACAACTAATACAAACTGCATCAGAAAGTGAGTTTCACTGATGAAAAACATTTGCCATTCATCACCAAATGCTTTTAGTTTTTTACGTTGTCCTGGGTTCAGCTGGGATAGAGTTAATTTTCACAACAAGTCATTTGGGCTGACCCAAACAGCCGATCAAATGGGATATTCTGTAGCATATGATGCCATGCTCAGTATTTAAGTGGGGAGCTGGTTGAAGGAGAGCCTTTTGCTACTCAGGAGCAAGCTGAGCGTTGGGTGATGAGAACACTGCATGTTGTATATGCTTTTTTATCAGTATTATCAATTGTTGTTTTCTTCTCCCTTTGCCATTCTGATAAACTGTTCTCATCCCAACGCATGAGTTTTTGCCTTTTTGCCTTCTGATTCTCCTCCCCATCCCACGGGGGAGGGTGAAGGAGTGAGAAACTGCTGGTTCTTTTGTTGCAAATTGAGGCAAAACCACGACAACATAGAGGTGCGTTACTGAGTAGACCTTAATTTGCATATGAATTCGTAGGATGTTAATAATACAAGTAAAGATTTGCAGCTGTAATTACCAGTGCTTTGCAGCTTAACACTAGGCCTTTTTTTTTGTTTTTATCAGTGCGTCTTCTGAGGCAGTGTGTACTTTTGCCTGCATCAATAAACTAGCTAGTTATCTCTTTATATATCTTCACATACAGTCCTTTCTTGGATTTTTTTTTACATAAAATATATACATTAAAAAGAAGTTTATGCCGTTTGGATATCCTCATCTGGATAATACTAGTTTGAAACAAATCTAAGTAATATGTTTGGGTTTGTCAGTGTCAATAATTTCTGTGTTTTAATTAATGCCGTTTGTTTGTTTCTCCCCTCTAAGAATCTGTATGTAGATGATGGGAAAATTCAAGAGAAAGTAAAAGTTCAAGTGGATGTGATAGTACAAGATCATGCTAGGAAAATTCCCAAGTGGATTACGGTAACATATTTCTCCTATTCTGTTCTAAGTTATTAGCTGATTAGAATAAAGTAAGAACTCTAACTGTGCAGCACAATGAGTTCTAATACAACTTCTCTGCTATTCCATCACTGTTCCTCTCCTGCTTGCTGTCTACATAAATATGACAGTATCTCAGGTCTCTGACAGCAATGATTTGTAAGAAACAGAGCAGATGGTATCCACATATTTCTTTGTTTTTTTCTTTTATACTTTGTTCTTTGAACCCTGATGTGCAAGTTGACCTTCACTTCAGCAATTTTTCTGAGAAGCCTAAATTTGAGATTTGTAGGAAAAAAAGGAGCTTTAGCTTTATTTTGGTTTTGAGGGCGAGCTGGGTTGGGGGCAAAGTGTTATGTTACGTGGTGTGGCTTCTGTTTCCTGCTGGAGTTAAAGGTGTATAGTTTATCCAGGTATAGATATGTCAATGTATAAATTCTCATATTTGGGAGAGGGATTAAAATATGATACATAATGTAGGAGTTGCAAAATATGATAAATAGCTTTCCAGCATTAAACTGGTAACTCTTAAAAATTCATACTGAAGTCTTAGACGAGACTTTTTTTCTCCTTGTGTGAAATTTACTAAGCCCCTTAGGACTGTAGCTCTGCACAGAGCTTAATATAGTAAGGAGAGAGTAGGAGTTGTCACAAATAAGGTTTTGATGTTACCTTTAACATGCAAAAAATACAGGATATTAGATTATGTGTCTTTTTTTTCTTTGTTTTTCAGATAGCACCTCAACGTTCATCAGAAAGTCTTCGTTTAGCTCCGCCAGTGCAAGAACTGATTGGTACAACTAAATCTTTTGAGTGTTGGTCAAATATATTAGTTACAAAATAAGCTTGTGTTAAAATTTATTAGAAATAAAGATTTAACTGAAAACACAGAGACACTATTTATCCATTGGAAAAGTTTAATGGCTGGATTCTTGAAGATAAGTTAGATATGATTTTGCTTATGGCAAAATGTATTTGAAAAGTAAAAAACAAATAGCTTTATACATAAAAACAGCTTTTCTTAAATAGCCCCAGGAAAAAAATGTGTATCTACAAAATTCAGCAGCATTAAGCCCAATTAAATGAAAGCATATTTTTTTTGTTCTGCTTGTTTTTAAATTCAAGGAAAGTAATGAATAGCTTTGGGTCTGCTGGTAACTGGTACTCAAGGTGGTACTTCACTAGTAAACTGTTTTTCTTCAGAAGCTCTCCAGATTTGATGCAAACCTAAGATAGAAATTTGGTGTAAATATTTCAAGCCTAACTACTACAAAAAGCATTATCTTCATCCTGCTTTATGGCAAGCAAAGCTGCACTGGTACTAGCCAAGTACAAAGCTTTCAAGTAATATCGAAATAGAGTAACAAAACCTATAGGATAAGGCTGTTCCTCCTGGTCAGAAATCACAAAGAGCAAAGCAGTTTGCCCTCTACAATGAAAATGTTTTATATCTGTACATTAAGCTATTTTAAAATAAGGAGTTTTTTAACACATTTCATTTCTGTCTTCTATAGTCTGTTAATTCAATATGGTTCGGAAATACCTTTTATTTTTTTCCTAGTGGATTGTATGTTAATGATCCATTTAGCCTGGCAAAAAAAACTTAATGAAATATGCTATTACAGTAAGACTATCTGTACCACATGCAATTGTTTCTAAGTCGTGTCATACATTACTGGAAGTGCCCTAATAGATTTGGTGGTTTTTTTTCTTCTGGTTTTGTCTTGTGATTCATTTGTTTGTTTTTTTTTTGAATAGACAACCAAGCCGCTGTTTTCAGAAAGAGAGTGGAGTTGTCAAATGAATGTTGTTCATCCAGACCTCTACAGTCACAACTTCCTGGCATTCCCATTTCACCAAATACAGTAGCCATACCCAAGCATCAGCCTTCTCCAGAAATGAATAAAACTTGCTATGATAGTATCTTGGAAGAATACCAGTCTGCAGATGAGGAATGTTCCTGGAGCAGTATAACTATTGCAGACTTGTATCCAGCGATGGTGGAGATACTTACAAGGCTCATGACAAAGCAGTCTCGGAGAAAAGAGTTAAAATACATGGCCAGATACTTAAGGCACAAAAGATGGCATTCTAGAAGACCGAAGCTCAATGTCACTGTAGACAAAATAAGAGGGTTCAGACCTCTTAAGCTGAAGCAAGCTCTGCCAAGCATATGCAGCAGTAGGAGTGAAGACATCCAGAATCAAACTTTTGTAAATGAGAACAGAGAATTTTGTGATGACAAGTGTTCCATTAGTAATTTATCTGGTCTGGTACCTTATTCTTACCTTGATTCAAATGAAATCAAAATGGACTACGCTGATGCAAGTTTAGAACATCATTTGCTATCTGGGAAAGGTCAAAAAGTCTCCAAACAGACTGTTTTTCCTAATGTTATGGCTAGAATGGGAGAGACCTTTGTAGTTGAAGATGAGTTACAGACTACTGTCTCACTGGAGAATTCAAAATGCAAAGAAAGTGAAAACTTGGCTTACAAATGTTCCTCAGAATACCATTTTATAACATCCACTGCCAGTTCAGGGTCAACAGCGCTTCACCTGGTAAAGGAGAGTAAATCTCAGAAGACTGACGTTCCTTGTGGTGATGCCTCAGAGTTGTGTTCATCTCCTTGCAGTTCCTATGGCAATAGTGACACTGTTATACCTGTCACAAACTGCTCTCTTGCAAGAGCATCACATACTTTGCTCATAAGTCCTGAAAGACACATTTCTTTCCAGCACAAACACTCATTTTCCTCATTGTCTGTGAAGCAGAGTCCTTCAAAGATGCCCCAGAAATACGAAGATGCATTTGAAAAACTATACTACAGACTGTGTTCCAAAGAAATCCAAAAGCCTTTGACATTGACAAGACCTCTTTCAAATTCACAGAACCTTGAAGAGAAAGGAAGATTAGTAGTGAAGAGTAGTTTAAGCAGTCCTTTGAGGTCCAATACACTGTACGATAGAGAATTTGACAGGATCTATGAGCAGTTGTGTAGTGAGGCTGTTCCAGAGCTTCATGGGTTTCAGAGAGCTTCAAATTTAAGGAAATATGAAGGGATACACATGTCTGAAACTGTAAATGCTCTTGTTAACTCACCTGTTCGAACTTTATCTGCAATTCCAAGAGTTAAAAGACTAGGAAATTTTAAAAATGATCTTCTTTGTTCACCAGTAAAGCGACTGAAAAATATATCAGAATGTTATTTTCCTTCAACAAAATGTCAACAGATTTCTCACAGAAGAAATGTTAATCTTCAGACGATGGGCATGGATTTTTTGAGCAAATACAATGGCAGTAACCTCAGCTTTTTTGACAGTTACAACTGTCAGAGTCAGGTACTTAAGGGCCTTTTTTTAAAAAAAAAAAAAATAGTGTGTACTCTGATGTTTGAAGAAGGGCTTAAAAATGGATTAGAGGTGGAAGCTGTTTAAAGTAGTGACATCATACTTCTGGTCTTCTGGTGCTATTTGGTCAGCAAGGTTTTACAGGTTTTGGGGTTTGGAGGATTTTTATTTGCTAGAATATAAGTTGTATCAGGTCTCCTGGATCATGTGAGAAAGCTCACTATTTAATAACTTTGAAAATGGTTATAAAATGCTCAATAAAAGATTTTGTTAAATTTTAATAGGCTATGTCACTGGTTAAAATAATCTCAAAGAGTGACCCTGTTAATTAAGGTGGCGTCCTTCTGAAATGATGACGTTTTGTTGATTTTATAGATGGACAAGGTGAGGCAAACAAAGCTTTACTGGGTTCCATATGAATCATTAGAGTTGTTGATTTAAATTTTATATTGGGCCCTTACTTCCAGGTTCCCAGTCATTTCTTCTGAGGCAAGCTATGAAATAATACCTGAGTTTTTCCATCAGTGTAACCTGTTGATGCTTTATTTTCAGGACTCTGGATTTCATGCTTCTTCAGATAAAACTTTTTTTGATATTCCTGGTACTTCCCTGCCAGGTTAGTTTCAGAGAACTTATGAATTACTACTTTAGCAATCACAAGCCCTGCTTCAAAGGGTTAATCTACAGAGCTCAATAGACCACTATCTAGGTGACAGCCCTTCTTCCTCAGGATATGTTTAAGTGTTCCTCTAAGTAAGGAATCTGTATAGAAAAGGGTTTCCTATTGCATGTTAACAGCTATTTAAGAAGCTTTTCTGTAGGTTAATTAGGACCTTTCCTTCTGAAGCATTGCTTATTATTCGCTGGTTTTCTCCCTCTTATTTTATTTAAAGTTTTCTGTGGCTTTTACTTTCGGTATCTAGATGTTCAGCAGGAAATGCATAGTTTGTTAATCCAACACTTGAATTGCCAAATTCTTTTGTTTGGATTCTTCAGCTTTACAAAAACTTGCATATGAGTTGTTGCATGGCTACTGTCACTTGCTTAGGTGAATTAGATTATTAATCTGGATTAAAAGAATTTTACCAATTCAGGACAGTAGAATTTTATTATTAAAAAAAACCCAAAGTCTAAAATTTTATCTGCTAATCTTCTAATTTCCTTTTAAAAAACCTGATTTTGGCTGAAGTATGTTTTTAACATAACCTGAACTTTTTTCCCTGCTAAGTAAAATCACCAATGTTTATTTTCCATATTTTATATTCATGAACCTTGTAATCAAGATAACAAGTAACTAACATGTGAAGGAAAATACTGAAGAAGGTGGCTTAAAATATTGTCAACTCATTTACGAGAAGAAAATGGCACTTGTTTGCATGGTTCTTGCCTTGCTGTATTTTCATTACTGATTAATTGGAAAGAATTTTATTATCTGAGGTAGACTTATCCCTTCTGTTGTCTTATGCCTTCCTCAACTTGTACTTTATGTATTACATTTTTTCTGGTATCAACAGTTTCTTCTAGTTCTACCTTTTTCTAGTGGTGATAAATTATAAGCATTTTGAAGAAGCCTGGCTTATGCTTAAATATATTCTGTGTATGAAATTTACTTGAAATTAAGTTTTGCCAGAACCTTTTGCATTAGAATATTTTCATAAGGAAATTTGCTCATTGAAGTATGCCAATAAAGTATTACCAATGTCTTAATAGGCTAATATTTTAAAAACATACTGTAGTGCCCATGCTATTCATCATGGCTCTTACCCTTTCCATACTCCTGTTTTTCATTACCAGAATCTGGGATTGCATATGTCAACTCTGGTTGGCCTAGGGCAATGAAAAATTACAGCTGTCCTGGAAGTGCACAGAAGTGTCAGCAAAGGTAAGTGTCTTTTTGAGAAAAGAAATTTCAAACGTAATTCTTGCTGCTCTACATCTGTATCAAGGGTATGGAGGTTGTTGCTTAGATGCTTACTTCTAGAATGAAAATGAGCATGGGTGCTTGGGAGAACCCAAGCTCATCAAACCTGCAGACTTGAACACTGGGAGGTAAGTGTCTGTGGACAAAACTAGCCAGACTTCAGCATGGATGGCCAGTGAACACAAGTTAGTAGGATGGCCTAACTGAATAACTACTCCAGTCCTTATTTTGTGTTTGTGTTCATTATAGAAGCATTTATTATTTTGGGTGGAACTAAAGAACTGTTTTGATTCTGCTGTGTGTTTGAGTGAACAAGTTCAGAAAGGGAAAGTCCTCTCGGCTGAGGAAAGGGCAGTATATTGCCATTTAAAAGGACTTTCAAAAGTCAACTTCAGTGCAGCTGGGCATAGTTACCTGCATTTTGGCTCAGTGTAAGCAAGCAGTGGCTCTGTTTGGAAGATACCCAAGATCCTCTCCTCCTGCTGTTATCACTCTTGGCAATGTATTTAGATCCCTGGAAGGAGAACACTCCTTCCAGCTCCCTGGACACTGGCCTACTACATCTGCTTTTCGTAGAAAATATGTGACTTTTAAAGGATTCTCAAATTTCAGACCTTTTGGATTTTTAATTACAAACTAATTTAATAGGCAGCAGGATTAAAAAGCATTGAAAGTTCTCTGAACAGCTTCTCATTGTTTTTTCCCGAACATTTTGACATGCTTTTTTGCCAAAAAGCCTAATCAGCACCACACGATACGCTGCCTTCCTAAACTCAGTCAAGAAATGTTATCACTGTGCTTGAGATGATCATACAGCTGATAGGAAATTTTTCTGACAATGTTCAGATTAAAACTTCAAAGGAAGCCTGAATGTATTTTTAAACTACTTGTATGGAGAACTTAACTGGAAAAGAGGCTGCATAATTTAAAGAAAAAAGTTTCAGTTTAAGCAAACGTGGAATTAAAACTTGGAGGCTTGTAATATAAATATATAATGATATTGATAGCGACTGAATTTTGATTATTTTTGAAATAATGGAAGACGGGAGGCAAGCTGATGAGTATACAAGGATGTTTCTGTGATGCTGAGTATGCCGACTTAGCTGAGTAAACTTCTGCTCAGTTCTTGAATTCCCTCGTTTTTTTTTTCTTTACTACTTTTTCCTGATTCCATAGACCTGCTTATGAGATCAGTAATTGTTCTGAAGGAAGAGGTTTTCCTTTCCTTAATGCAAGTAAGAGAAACTTGAGAAAGAGTAGGAAATCATGATTTCACAGAGTGCTTTCTTGCCAAGCCATCTGGCATAAAATCTATTTCTTTGTTCTTTAATTACACAAATGCATGTTTGCTGATTTGTAGCTGAAGTGGACTGTCAGCTGGCAAGCTTCCTTGGGCCTGTGGTGTGATATTCTTAGCCTTCTATGGTCCCCAGGAGTGAAGCTCTTCTTAAATGGCTTCAGAGCCCTCAGAAGTTTTATGCCTAAGCCATGTGGCAAAATGCTGTGCGTTGTAATGAATGGTTGTGGAAAGAAAAGAATATTGTCTTCCTGTCTGGAACTTGACTGCTTTTATCTAGAAGATGATTATGAAAGAGATATTTCAGAAAAGGAAATGTTCATAACTAACAGACTTTTCTTCAGCTCTGTGTGAGTGCTGTTGTACAGCTATACTGCTACGCTTAATTGTCAGATATAAACCAAAATAGTTTAAAATAGATGTTAAAAAAATTATGCCATTTCTTGGGTAATATGCAAGGAAATAATTGTGTTCTCACTTGTATCTTTCATTTTTAGCTATTTGTGAATACACTCAAAGATTACATCTCAAAGTTTGGTATATATTTATATAATTTAGGTGAATGTGGTAGCACGACCGAGACATTAAAATGACACAGAATGAAAAGTTTCCTCTCCAGTTGAAAGCACATGGGAATGCAGACAAGGAGTCCTCCTGGTGTTCACAGTCAAGTTGTTCAGATATCTTGCTTTGGCAGTTTGTTTCAGTTTAATTCCACTCATCAGCGTTTCACCAAGCGTAGTATTTTTGTGTAGTTTACTTTATGACCTAAACAATTCTTTTCTATAGGGTATCCAGAAAACTAAGCTACACTGATGGGGAAAGACCAAAATCCTAGCAATCTCTTGGACAACTTCCTGGTCAAAACTCACCAAGGAGCATTCATGGACTGCTACAGAGAAAACATTGTTTTATAAAGTTTGGGTTTGTTTTGTTTTTCTTTCTTCTTCCAAGAATCAAGGATGTATTATATGTATGTAATATACTGATTTATACTTCCCTGAAATATAAATCTTCAGGATCTGCTTTGTCCCTTCTGACAGGGCATTTCTTGCTCCTTCAGCTTCATCAGATATTGTAGGGAATCAGGTTTCCTTTCTGTGGCTAAGTTTAAATTATGTATTTAGTGGTGTTTATAATAATAGAATGTAATCTGTATTAGCTTTTTATCTGCTAATAAGCTTTAATTCTTAAAGTATTAGTAAGAAGGTAAGTAACAATCTCTTTCTGCTGAATTCTTGTCTATTCACGCTTTATACATACATCAGTACTAAATGAATGAAAAAATGTAAACTGGGCTGGATGATCCAAATGCAATATTATACCCTATGACTTGTCATGTGCCTTCTGTGTAATTTTAATGTTAAATTTTCTAAGTAGCTCACCAAAGTTGATTGTTCGATACAATTTTATCATTTTTAGTGGATTTGATAGTTATATTCTGTGTTCTAATAAAATTTTACCTGACTCTATATATATTCTAAATAAAAACCTATTCTGAACAAATACCTGCTTTCAACACTTTATTTCAGGTATGTAAATTCCCAGGAGGAGTTTGTATAGCTGCAGCAAATACATAATCATGATGTGGCAGGGTCCCGCAGGTTTTCATTGCTGTTTTCTTTCTTGGCAAGGAGATTGTTTTAGTGGTGTCAGGTCAAGTGCACTCTGTTTGATCGGCATTGCCGCTTAACAGCTTTCTGAGCTCCAGAAAAGGAAAAAATAATTTTCCTTTGGCTTTACTTCATTTCTGGGCACACAGGAGTTTTTAATCTTATTGTAGTTCTTAAAACCAAGATCTTATTATCCTAAGTGTCATTCTTGAGTGGAACAAGAAACCAGCTTCAGTGAGGTTTACCCTGAGATAAGACAAGAACTTCTGCAATATACACACATGCACATGTTCTATCCCTAATCATTCATACATTGTCCTGGTTTCAGCTGGGATAGAGTTAATTTTCCTCTCAATAGCTGCTGTGTTTTGGATTTAGTACGAGAAGAATGTTGATATCACTGGTTTTGGTTGTTGCCAAGAAATCAAGGACTGTTTCCAGTCTCCCATGTTCAGCTAAGGAGCAGGTGAGCAGGAGCTGGGAGGAAGCACAGCCAGGCAGGTAGCCCAAGCTGGTCAGTGGAAATATTCCATACTATGGACATCTGCTCAGTTTATGAATGGGGGTTGGCTGAGGGGGCAGGAGGCTGTCTGCTCTTCTCTTTTCCTCTGTTGTCTGGGAGTTCCAACTTCTTTTGAGGATTTAGTGAAATTTGTGATTTCTGGGGTTCCGTGATTGCTGCTTGGGGACTGGCTGTAAATCGGTTGTTGGGTGGTGAGAAAATTGTGTGTACTTTGTTTTCCATATTCATTATTATCATTAGTAATATCAGTAGTATTAGTAATTTTCCTTTGTTGCCTTATTAAACTGTCTTTATCTCAACCCATGAGTTTTACGAGTTTAACAGGTCTCACAAGGAGCAGCTGAGGGAGCTGGGGCTGTTTAGTCTGCAGAGGAGGAGGCTGAGGGGGGACCTTCTTGCTCTCTACAGCTACCTGAAATGAGGTTGCAATGAGGCAGGTGTTGGTCTCTTCTCCCAAGTAACCAGCACCAGGACGAGAGAAGATGGCCTCAAGTTGTGTCAGGGGAGGTTTAGATTGGATATGAGGAAAAATCTCTTTACTGAAAGAGTGGTCAGGCATTGGAACAGGCTGCCCAGGGAGGTGGTGGAGTCACCATCCCTGGAGGCGTTTAAAAAGTGTGTAGATGTGGCACTTCAGGATACGGTTTAGTAGGCATGGTGGTGTTGGGTTGACAGTTGGACATGATAAGCTTGGAGATCTTTTCCAACTTATGATTCTTTGATTCTATGTTTTGTCCATTCTCCTCCCCATCCTGCTGGAGGGCAGGGGAAGAGGAAGGGGAGGGGTGAGTGAGCAGCTGTCTGGTGCTTAGTTGCTGACTGCCGGCTTAAAAGACGACAATAGTATGTTTCCTTCAACAACAGCAACGAAGATTGTCTTTTAGAAATGCTTGTGTGGCTCATTTTCCTTCCTATTCCAGACATGGATGCACTGTAGAGAATATGCTTGATGAACTACCTTCCTCCTGGATCTGTTGAGGTGATTATTTCCCGGCATTTCTTGATTAAACTAGTACTGAGCAATTACATAACTCCATTAATGTCTTGTATTCTAAAGTAACTTAAACTGGAATTGGGTTTTGGACATGTTCTGACTCTAGATATGACTTCTACACAGCAACCTGAATGCAGACTTACCCAGGTAGGAAGGTAAGTTTATTTAAACAACATAGCAGTTTATTTGCATGAAAACTACTTCAAACGAATTTTGACGGGTAGTTCTTGAAAAACCTTGAGGTGTTGGAAGATAAGCTCGTTCAGTGCCACCTTTTTGGTGCTAGCAGTAGCAAAAAATGGGAGAAAGTTACGCAATTATTTTTAGAGTTTGGTCTAACGTGCACTTGTGTCAGCAGACTCTTAAAAGTATGATATAGCCAAAAGTCTATGTTGTTTTTCCTAACAACACTCTTTAAACAGATGTATCTGCAGTGATTGTCAGATGCTGCAATGACTACTGGAGTATACCTGTCCTGGACTTACAAAGATATCGTGGTGCTAATTGATCTCTCTTCTGTTTTGAGCTCTCTTCTTCTCCCCTTCCAAACAGTTTTACTTCTTCCACTGTATTTCCCCTTGTTTACTCTTTCTGGACTGTTCCATTGAATGGACGTTGGAGTGCTAAGATTACTGTTAATAAAAAGAGCTTCACACTGCTTCCTTCTGCTTCAGAATTTTTGTAAAGAACACTGGAAAAACAGGCTAGGTTTCTGAGACAGTATAAACCTAGACCTGGCATCTTCTTTTCTTATTTTATTCTGATTAGTTGAAACTTTCTTTATATATAAAAAGTTTAATATAGTTTATGCATATTTTTCTCTAATGGCTTGAAAATGGAGCAATATTGAACACATTTTCATGTAAGAATTCAGTGGTCATTTGAAAACCATCCCAAAAGGTCACGTAAAAAAAAAAAACAAACGTCATTCACTCTTAAGCAGGCAGAGGGTAAAGAGCTGGAGGAGTAAAGCTAAATCTGCACTGTGGCAGCATTGGAAACAGTTGAAAGGCTGTTAAAGATGATCCTGGAGTCTGTGAGAGCAGCAGTGAATAATTTAGTAGAAGCAGTGATTAAATGTAGAAAGGAAATAGATATTGAGGGAGAATATTTACGAAAGTGTCCTGATCTTTTAGCAAGCTATGTTGCAAGCAAGGGAAAGCAGCTGCTGAAAACTGGCGTAAGTAAATAGCTGGACTAAACAATGAAGAGGAAACTAGATGTGCCTATATCCCATGAATTGGTCTTGTTATATGGGCACTCAGTGAGAGAAGTGGGTACTTCATTTCCATTAAATTAGTGGTCAGGCTGAAATGACAGGTTGAATTTGGGTAACTCATAGAAGTCCTTTGACTTTGGAATTTTTAGAGGAAAGGCATTATCAAGAGTGCAAATGCTGTGAGAAAACTGGGAAATAGTAACTTTTGTACAAAGTGTACACAAATTGTATTAAATGAAAACACAGCATCCTTTGTTTGTGTGTGTTGGAAAATAGTAACAAATAGACTCCTGGGCCTGTGCTTATTTGTTTGGGAGATGCTTTAAGAAAGCTTTCTCTTCCTGTCGTCTCAGAGGGCTGAGTATTGCATCTGATAGGTGCCAGCTAAATTGAAATATTCTGTATGAATATTTTACATAATGCTATTCAAACAATTTTGATGTGTGAGGCTAAGCAACAGTGTTGATATGTTTTTTTTATTACTACTTTTGTTCCTACTATGGAACAAAGTATATTTCCTTCCGATCAAATCAGATCAAGTTAATACTTCATGCGCTGATATTTTGGTGTTTAGTTTTGGATCGTTGGCTTTGGATTTGCCTTCCTCCTTTCCTTTCCCTACTTAGGATCTTAGTCAGGGTTGTCTTTTAATATGGCTCTCCATTAAAGTGGTTTTAATCAATTCTTCAACAGTATTTATTTTTGCTTATCCAACAGTAGTTGGTCTAAGACCATGATAACACAGCCAATTCAATTCCAAGTCTGCCTTCTTTCTGGGGTGTGACAGCCAAGCGTGTATTGACTTGATTTCTGCACACAAAAGCAAGTGCTAGCACAAGACAGGCAGTGACACTGGGCAGCTTTGGCTGCAGGGGCTGGCCCCTTCCTTTTGGTCTGGCATAGAAATTAAGGCATGTTGAAGAGGCTCATTACCTATGAGCTAAACTAAACACGAACCAGGCTCTCAAAGAACTGTTTCTTTTACACTGATATTTTTTCTTCATAAATTTGTCCCATCTCTGGACATGTCCGTCCACTTCTGCTCTTCTAGGTGTTGGCTTTCTGTACTATGGGCTTTTTGTTTGGTTGGTTTTTGTAGTTGCTTTCAGGGCTATCTCCTTCAGGTCCTGAGACACTTGCAGGACTCTGAACATGCTTGAGAGTTTCAAGCTCCTTGACACTGTGTTCTGCATGGATTTTAAAGGCACTAACGTCGGGTTTTTGAGAAGGCAGAAGTGTCCAACACCTAGAGGCAGGTGTGTTACATCAGCGTGCCTTACTGTTTCCTGCTACTACTACTTAGTGACTCCCAGAGTATAAAAATAAATCTCCACTCTTATAAAAGCTTACCATCTGATGAGTTTGAAGTCTTAAGGTGAATGTGCATGCAGTATGTGAATTTTTGGGAGAAATAAAAGCTCTTTCTACTTTTGTAAAAGAATTGGTAAAAATGGCAGTGTATAACCCAACAGGAATTTAAACATCACATAGATTATTAGAAGGAAGAAATCCTCCACAGGAGATGTAGTGTTACAAATCATTTGCTGGTATCTTTGTGGACTCTTGAATACAGCTGGATACAACGTTCTGTTAGTAGAGGAGTTGAGATTTGAGATGGATTCTGATACTGCTCACAGAAGGAAACTAAAGATATATAAGGATATCATTAAATCTTGCGAGATGTACAATTACTACTTTAAACAAGCTGTTAAATTATTCTCCAATTAGCTTTAGATATATTGTGTTATAACCACAGACCAGTCACCATGGGAAAGTACACAATGTTGAACAGCAGATGAGTTTTTAATTAGGAAAGCTAAATCATGAAGTGTGCAAGTATGCAACATGATTTCCTTCCAAAAATACTGTTAAAAGCTATAGAGAAGAATAGTTATACTCTGCTAGAGCTCCACAGCCTACAGAGTGGGCTTTTTGGGACTGTTTGAAAGTTGATGGTTGTTTTAAACAAAGGATTAATTTTTACTGGAATCAATACCATGTGAATGCCGAGATACCAACTTCTACAACCCCCTTTCAAAATGTCTTCAGAAGGGCAGGTCCTTCAAAGCGGCAGTCTGGATATTATTTCTTGCTTAGTCCATAAACGTGCTTGGAAGACACTTCGGAACACTTAACTTACCCATTTTATATCATTGTTCGGTACGTCAGTTTGCCAGGATATTACCTCTATAATCATTCACTGTTCCTCCAAAATGAACACATGGACCTCACTTTATCATTAAGCATTTGGTTTGTGAAGCCACTTCAGATGTTCTCTCCTTTTGTAGTATGAATCAAACCCATTAATCTGATGGGATCATCGTGAATGGCTTCTACGTTTGCCATGTTTTCAGCAGCCAGCTGCTCGCTGTTGAGGTAGATGCTAACCTTGGAAGCCATCGTGGTGGGGTTAGATGATCTTTCTTCTTCATCTTCCTTTAATGAAGGGTCTGTCTTTCTCCTTGGTTTTCTGCGTTTTCCCTTGACACTGTGATCAAGTGAGGCATAACACATCTGATTGGCAGACTCCACCTAGAAGGAAATTCACTGCATATTTCACATTCATTGTTATGCTTGCTCTAAAAATATGTCTGAGACTTTGTGTATGTCTGCACTGTAATCATAGTAGCAGCTGAAGTTTACCCAAATTAGCTGTAAATAAACTCATTAAAAGTACAAATGATTAAGCTGTGGCAGTACAGAAAACAGACCAACATAACCTAATGGTAAATGACCCTCATTCTTAGGGGAAGAGCAATAAGGAAAAATTCATCAAAGTATTACTGGAAAGATTCTCTATGGGAATGAGGGTAGCTGGTAGAATCACTCCAAGTTCTTTGAGATGCAAGACATTATTTGTTCTATTTTTGATCCCAGGTTTTTTTTTTAATTAGAATCCAGTTAGTAGCAACAACATTTTTTACAGGCTTTGTGCAGAAAACTAAAGATGGGTGATTCTTGTCTGTATGTGTAATCTCATTTCCAGTGCAAAATGTATAGTTTCTATGTCTCTCTCCTGCCTCTCTGTGTTTTTCAAGCCAAATTGTCAAACACTTTTGACACTGGAATTTTCATTTATTGTTCTGTTTCTGTGAAGTTAATGAAAACAAACGTCTAGATAGAGGGGGGAAGAAAAAGGGGGGGACATTTCCCCCCCGGAAGTATCCTGAGAGAGGCTGGAAATTGCTACTTATGAAATACCTGGAAATCAACTGAGGAAATTGATGTGAGGAATACTTCAATTACAGACAAAATTCAGCTGAAGCTTGCATGCTTTTAGGCATCCAAGTATCTCAACAAAATACAAATCAATAGAAAAACAGTCGTCTGTCTTTTGTTAAGGCGTATGGATATTGTGTTGGGCAGGAGAGAGTCAGTCAAATTCATGATTATCATGTGATGCAGCTTGGCTTTTTTGCACTTGGTTGATGTCCAAAATAAGTAAAATTAATTATTTATGTAAGCCATAGCAGTAGACAACAGGCTTAATTCAGCCTGATCTGCATGTCTGTTACAGAGCCTTGTCATACCATGTGGATGGCAATGAGCTGTCTATAATTCTCCGGCTCCCTCATTAATCACTCAGAACGAAGGGTCAAGTCTGTGCTTAAAATCCCTGATGAATTGAGACACTAACATATGGTAATTTTCGTGATGCACAGTGTGAAGGTTTTTGTTATATGTTGTCATGGCATAAACACAAGAACTCTGAGCCCATGTTGCTGTAATTCAGAAATCCAAAATTAAAATTTAAAATACCTGTAATTGGTTAACTGGCCTTTGAGGCTGGGACTTCATCTGCTCGTAACAACATTCCTCTATAATTTATCAAAGTAGAAAAATATTTTAGTTAAGACACTACTGAGTCTTAAAAGATCAGATCAACAGATTCTCCCTGTTACAGAACTAACTCCCCCCAGTTTACTTTGGTAGAAGTTTGTTTTGTTTGAAATGACACACAGATCTCTTCCTCTATAGAAGGGCAAATAGCTGAGAAATTCAGACACACATACTGTGAAAATGGAAATAATTTTCTGTTCATATGGATGGGCAGTTTCTCTTTATTCGCTAAGTGGGCATCCTTTTACACTGCTGGGAGGACATCTTGCAGTTAGGGGGTGACCACATGCTGATGTATTTTTCAGCATAGGCAATCTTTGCTTTGGCTGAGAAGAGGCTGTGAGTTGCAGCAGCTGGTGATTAAATTCTGTTCCTGACTCTCAGTTTTCTGTAAATTTAGTGCAAGTTATTTTCTCGTTTTAGCCATCAGTAGAACAGATTACTTCCTTACAGCTTTCAGGCTTTTGTCGTGTCAATGTATTTGAGTGTTGGCTTTGTTGAATTTATGCAAACCCTATATGAAAAAGTTGGGTTTCTTTTTTTTTTTCCCCTGCAGTTCAAGTACTTCAGTTTTGCTTAACCTCAAATAAAGACAGAAAAAAGCTGTGTTCATCAAATACTGCTTTAACCCTGCAAGGGCTTTGAGAGACATAGCCTCAGCATATCTAGCTCTAGCTGCAGTTATACGATGGTGCCTTTAGCGTGATATCTCTCTGCCAAGGACTAACTTCAGCCCAGTAAAGCAGAGAAGCAGCTATGTCTGTCCACCGTCCAGCCACTGGGCTTGTTTCAGCATATTTATCAATGTCGCTGATGATCTGTGGATAGCCCCAGCAGAGAGCCGGTGTGTGCTTGTTTCTGCCAGCTTCTGTAGGAGCGTTGGCTTTGGACAGTGAGTAAGATGTGTTTTAGATTGCTTTAACATGCACGGATCAAGCTGTTATTTCAACTGGTGCAGCTTTGCATGTAAAAAGCTCTTGTTTTTTGAGATATTTGGCTGAACAGGACTACTTGGACTGTAAAAAATCAAATTCAGCATGAGATCTGGTTTTACAAACAGTAGTGCAGTGTGATGGTTTGCAGTTCTACCCCAAGTAGGTATTAATACAGCAATTGAAAAGGGGTAGATTCTCAAATTTGCTATTTCAGAAACACAGAAAGTGTTGCTCAGGGAGCTTTTAACCATATATTTATTATAACCTCTGAACAGACATGTTCTTAAAGTGAAGCTTACCTAAAATATCTTGACTGAGATTGCCATAAACTGGGTCATCTTCTCTGCAATAGTCATCATAGCTACAAAGGGAATGGAAAAATACTTTTAGTTCACAGAATATGCTTTATTTAGGACACCACGGTTCTGCTCTAAGCACTTTACACACATAGAGCAATAGCAGCTTGAATGTGATTGAATGTGATCTAAAAAACAAGACCAGGGGAGTGCGGAAATATGAGTTCTGCAGAAGGGGAAGAAATGGCGACGTCCATATTCTGAAGAGAGACTTGTTATCTAGCCAAGAATTGAACGCTTCTTTACTGTAACTTAGTTCAGTATAAAGCTAATCTCAAGACTACGAAGCTACTGTTTGATATAGTTCTGGAAATGTCAATGACCGTTGAAGGGAACCCAGTTCGTGTCCTCTGAGACCACTTTGCAATACAAACTAAAGCACTAAGTGAGTCTTTTGGGGAGGTATTCTTAAAAAGTTTACTCAATTCAACTAAAATACTTATGTCGACACAACTGGAGAAGGCAAAAGCAAAGTTCAGCTTTGGATATTTAATGGTATTCTGTGTTTGGTTACTTGGTGTTGCTTAAAAATGTTTTCCAGCATGTTTGTAAAGATGGGAATTGTTAGTGGGAAGCACTGTGTAACCTTGTTCCTATTGCATCCCTATATTGCGCTTTGTCAGGGGAACGAAGCTGTGCAAGCTAACGCCACTTTTTCAGGGGTATTTTTTAACTGAACAGGCAGCAATAGACAAACAGAGACTTCCCAACTTCAAGTAAACTTGTAACTGAGGCTTGATTGGGGGGAACAGGTGAAGGCTTTTGTATTTTTTTTTCAAGAGCCTTTTATATTTGGATTGAGATGAGACTCTTTCCATCTCTGTTTTGGTCGGGGAGGCGGTTATATGGAAGAAGAGAAACAGACTTGTAACAGATCATGAGCTACCCAGCAGCTGTAAACAGGCTCTGTTTTATTGCTTTTGAACATCGTGTAAAAGAAGGGTATGAAATGTAAATACATGTAAATTATTGCTCCACAAACATTAAATATCAGACTACAATTTATCATTGTTTTCTGAGAGCTCATTTTAATTATAGGTTTATTGAGTTTGAGTGGTAGTAAACAGTGGTTTAGCTCAATATCTTGCACTTCCTTCAGTATATAAAATTATCATATTGGCATGCAATTATTTCATTGTTGATAAGAAGACTGGAGTACATCTCTGCCATCTGAATTATTTTTCCTGTTTTCTTGGAAAACTTTTTTTTCCATAACCAACCTGCTCTCCAGCATTTCCAGGCAGGCTGCGTGAGATATTGGTTTTCCTCTATGCCATCCCTCCAAAGCCATCTGTTATTATTTATTGCTTATTTCACTGTTGCCAGAAAGAACCTTTTTTTATCCAGCTTACCTTCGACTGTTGTCTTCATAGTCTCTATACATTTTAGCTGGAAAATTTAAAAAAAAAAAAAAAAAAGCG
>Ga0065711_1007923_pt1 | contig 26727 bp, 18 predicted proteins | sample Hoacrofraction12_FD_59098 | JGI IMG/M metagenome (GOLD analysis project Ga0065711, IMG submission 59098) | Hoatzin crop microbial communities from Cojedes, Venezuela - Epithelial fraction 12 v2 (version 2) | ecosystem: Host-associated > Birds > Digestive system > Esophagus > Crop | place... | reverse complement strand
CCCCCGCCATGTTCCCAGCACCCGCGTGATTGCGGTTTGCTGAAGAAGAGTTGTTCTTGTCGCTGGCTGTGGCCAGTCTCCCCGCAGGAGGTCTCTGGAGAGAAGGATGTCGGTGTCCGCCCGCTGCTGTATTTGAACAGCTTACAAAGGACTGTGTGGGCTCACAGAACTGTGTTTACGCACCGTGAGACGATGACGGTGTTAAATAATGGATAAAGCCAAGGGGACATAAGCAAAAAAACCCCTCCTGGATTCTTGTTGCCATCTCTGCCATGGAATTGTTGTGCGGCTTTGCTCTAGGTCACTCAGCCTTCTGGTTTTCTCTATCCCTCTCACCTGGGTGCATGATATTGCCATTCATGGACTTCCACGGGGGTTTGAGAAGCTTTTCAAAAGAGAAAGCTGTGTGGATGGGTTGGAGATGTATCCAGTGCAGCTGGTTTTGTGATATGTGAAGGGATGCAGCAAACTGTCCCTCAGACGCGCAGTGCGGCCAGCGTGGGCTGGGGAGCCTGGGGCAGCACAGCCGCTCCTTTCCTTTGCCGTTGGTGCCTGCCACCTTTAACTGGCATTAAATATCTTTAGTTTTATTTATTTGTTGATTGATTTGAGTCTCTGGTAGTTTCAGAAGATGTTCTACTTGGGGCCTGTGTGGTCGGCGCTCTTGAAGGAAAAGGCAATGCCTTGGAGCCTGGGCGACGGGGAGCACCGAGGCCGTGCTGCAGCAGGCGTGAAGCGGGTGCGCTTGGTGCATGCTGAGCTTTCCCGGCTGCTCTGTTGTGAGTTTGCAGAAGATGCCGAGCCCTATCAGCAAACCACAGCCCTGCTGGGTGCTTGCATATGGTTCTGTTCAAAGCTGCGCGTGAAAAGGAGCGGAAATGGATGGAAATTTTTATCCTTTTGTGAGAGAGAAGTCTGGAGTTTCTGGGTACGCCCCATCTATGCCAGCTTCCCTGGCTGCTCCACAGTCTCAGTTATTTTTCTGCCTTTCGGGACGAGAAGGAGGGGCAGGCCGTCCCTCTGCCTGGGGTCAGCTCTGCTGGTGTTGGTCTGCTTCAGGGCCGGCGTGTTCAGTCGTGGCACGGCCGTGTCACGACATTGTCTTCTGTGCTGTCTTTGTGCGATGGATGGTCTCAGGGACTTCAGCAGTCCTTGCGGCTCTTTCCTCCACTGCTGATCCCACACGGACATCCCTGAAGCCTCCTTTCAGCTGACTGCGAGGACTGGCTGGTGGCACGGAGGACATGCGGTCAGAGGGAGTTCCAGGTGGCTTCTGTACCACTCCTTCACCTCTTTCCTGGACGTTCCAGGAGCGGGTTTGTGAGCAGACCTCTAACAAAAGCAGGTAGCTCCAGGGAGCGACGCTGAGGTGAGATGCAGCTGGTGACATCCAGCGAGGCACCACCAGCCTGCGAGTGCCCCGGGCTGCGGCAGCACGACTCGCCTGGCGCAAAGCCACCAGCAAGGACAAGCGGCAGCCGCTGCCTCTCTTCTTTCTCGAGTAAGCAGCACGTCGTTTAAATACAAATACAATTAGGACTTATCTCTTGCTTTGGGAGTCATAGCTACTACCCATGCTTGACTGGGGCAAAAGATTTTTGTAATCTCTAGGGAGGAAATATAATCAGTGAGGGAAGACGGTGTTTGCTTGTGTGTAGAAAAACCTGTGCATGTATAGGGAAACACAGCAAAAGATTCCTGTGATGGTTTGGTCTTGGGATGTTTATCATCTCCGTCAGAAGATCATCTCTGGGCTCATATAAAGGTCTTCTCATGTATTTGTTGTGAATATAAATGTTTCTGTTGTGCCCTCATTGAGGATTTCAGAGTTAAATGTTTTCAGCCTAAATTCAGTTTGGATAACAAGGTGGTTGGCCCTTTGCCACACGGCTTGGCAGGTGAGTGGGGAGGGATGTAGAAGGGGAATAGTGAGGAGCAGAAAATGGAGTGTCGTGGTCACATGTCCCCTTTGGCATCCGAAGGGCCACCATCAATATACAGTGAATAGAGGCGAGATGGGAGCCAGGAACTCGCAGCCGTATGTTCCTCTGTCATCCTTGTATTGCTTCCACGCTTCAAAGTCTAAAAGCTTAATTACTACATGGCTCTTAACCACTAAGTTAGTGTTGCATAAACCAGTTAATATGCTTTCACTCAAACCGACTTGCCGGTTGAAGATAAGAGCGCGTATCTCAAAGCTTGTTCGGCAGCTCTTCTTCATGGGATCCCCATCTCTGCTGCATTTGGGTGTTCCCAGAGACCTTTACCTAAACAGAGGTGTCTTACATTTTCTTTTTGAGAAACCGCTTGTAGGAAAGCAAAAATAAGAACTGCTGTGAGTGTACCTTCTGCTTTGCTCCAAGGCATCCCACCTCTGTTTGGAGACAGTTATTGCTAGAGAGGGTTGGAAGCGCATCAAGCATTCAGTCGTGGCATTTCGGGAGACTGGATGCACTTCACAGCATCGGGGAGTCCTGAGCACAACGTGCCGTGGAGGGCTCCCCAGGTCGTGACGTGGCCTGTCAGTCTTGCAATATGAATCTATTAATGCTGGTGTCCTTGCCATGGTGCTGTATCTGTGGAGCAGTGACGCAGTGCAGCCGTAAACTGAAAATTCTTCTGGAGAGCTTTGTTACGGGGACTGGCCGCTGTGACTGGGGTGGGCTCCCACCCTAGGCTACAGAACAACAGTGTTTGCAGCTCAGCTCTTTACGTACTGTGTACTTAAGAAATTAATACCTAACATGGGTACAGATTAATGTTAGGATTTACTAATGTATCAACTGTGTTTATTCATATACGTGGAAATGGCGAAAAACTTACGCTGTTTGTGTACTTGCTTCAAACACACACGTACATGCATCTTACTAACTCCACATGCAGAAAATGTTAATTCTGCACCATGTGAATGTTAGTGGTAAGAGTGGATAACTTAGTACTATTTTAGGACTTTGGTTTTAATGTATTTTCTTTTTTGCCAATTACATGTGAATGTCCTTTGAGGAAGAAGTGCGGAAAGGTATTTGATGTCAAATCTCTCTTATAAGGATTTACAGCTGAATCACATTGCTGCTTTCTCCTCCACGGGGAAGCAGGGAATTTGAGAGCTAAGGATGACCTCCAGCTTTGGTAACTCCCAAGATTATCTTTTGATGGCATCTTTAGCTTCTAGAAGAAGACAGGCCTGTCTGCCTGTATCTTGAAGGGAATATATCAAACTGATGCTTGAAAATTTTAATTTGTCCCTAATCTGTATTCAGTTTCAGCCAGAGCGGGTAGCTGAGAACGGTGGATCTATCACAGGCGTGTTCTGGGGAGCTGACACAAATTTCAACCTTAAACTAAAGGGTCTGTCTGTCTTAATGGAAGGCTCTGGAGAGTGTTTCATGTGCTAGCTGTCACTTTGCATTTCTGGGATGTATCCGACTCTGGAGAGGGGACTGTCTGTAGATGGTTTTTATATGAAGTAGATAGTGGAGGAGGTGCATGCACCACGAGGCGGGGGTTTACAGTCATGCCGGTGCGTTCAGCGACTGGTTCTCGTGCCATGTGCATTGTAGCTGCGATGACTCTGCAGCGAGGGTTACCAGTCAGCTGTCGGTTTGCTGGTCCTTGCGAAAGCTCTTGTGTTCCTGGGTGTTGGAAGGGCGCAGCTGGCAGTTGCACGGAGGCCCAGAGGTTTTGGACATGTGTGTAAACAACTGCCCGTCGCTGTGTTTCCCCGGAGGTTGTCGGGCATCTGTGTGCGTCTCTGTCAGGCAAGAATCTCACCGCGTTGTCCTGGGAAAGCACAGGAGATGTCCTTGGCTTTTTGGCAGAGTCACCGCAGCCCAAAGTTGTTTTTCTTCATACAATTCCATTAGAGTGATGACAGTTTCAAGTTGGAACAGAAAAAGATCTGATGAAAGGACCACTCTGTAAGTGGGGAAGATAGACAGAGTGGAAGCAGTAACTAGCAAGGTAATAGACGGTGATGGATCTATAATCTCTGAGGCTGGTGTAAGCAGTAAATTCCTAAATAGTGTCCTTTCAGCCTTAACCTATTTATTTGCAAAGTGCTAAATTTAATTTTCCTTAGTCTGCAGGAAAGCAGCATCCCAGGAATAAGCCTTTAGCCCAGCCAAATAGCTGTGCCAAAGTGCTTGTTCCAGCAGTTCCATTTCCTCTTTGCTCCACACAGAGCATCGGGGCCGTGCGCCCCAGCACGTCATCGCTCGGCTGTGTCGGTGTCACGAGGCTGGGGGCGACGCTGCTGCGAGGCGGGGTGTATCCTGCTCTGCAGCCTTTTTGGAAGGGGGGATCTAAGAGCTGCAGGTTCGATAGAACCGCGTGGACTCTGTAAGAGCAGGATGAATGAGCCGGTCCCCAGGTGAGAAGGCTGGCGCGTGAAAGCGGGCACTGCACGCACCGATGCTCTGTCTGCCCTGTAGATGTAGGGCCACGGTGCTCAAGCCTCTCGGCTCAGAATGACTTCAGGAGTTGAACAGCACATAAAAGCCTGTGTATTCTGAAACTTCCACAAATCCACATCTCGAGGAAGAAAAGCAGCAAATTTTCAAGCAACCGACATTGTGCAGAGTTGCTCTGCAAAGTTTCAGGGAGTGTGGTAAAAAATAGGTTTCCGTGCACTGCTTTTTCTTCCTGGTAGCACTCTGCTGGCGATACACACAGCATGGCTTCTTCTGGAGCTAGCAAAGAGGTTTTTCGCCAAAATCCACAACATAGTAGATTTCTTAGAAATGTTGCTTTGATAAAATATTTCAGGAGCAAATACCCAGTGTCTGAATCCAGGAGTTGCCGTTGAGCGAGTGTTTGGTGGTTCTGTAGTTGTCGTGCCCCCGGGGAAGTGCAGCGTGGGCTGTCACTAATCCTGTTGCTTCGGAGAAAGTCGGGGCTTGGTTTCAGAGCTTTGCTGTTTTCCTGCCTGCAGAGGATTTCAGCAGTTCCCCACAGGACTCCCCGTTCCTCTTTGTCCCTTGCTTATCCCCACAACCAGGCAGTGCTGTGTTGGCTGGTGTGGAACGTCCTGCCGGTGCTGCCCTGAGTTCCCACCATGTTCTCAGCCGATTGCTGATACGTGAGTGGAAAGGTGCTGCTTCTCAAGAGTGGAGGAGTTTGCCATCTTCATTCTGCTTCAAGGTTTAGTTGAACTTTTACTCAGTAAAGTGCCATGGAAAAGACAGTCTTTTTTTGTTTGGGTTTTTTTTTGTTCTATGTTGCCATTTTTTAGCACCTTAGGAATGAAAATCATATCTGTAAGTTTAAATCCAGCCCTTCCTTCTTCTCTTATCTAAATCTGGAGAAGGGATCTGAGCTTCTCAGCTCCCTGTGCTGTTCGGAGCTCTGACCTCCCTTTCACATTTGTTATAAAATAAATAAAAATAACAGTGCCAGGAATTGAGGGTGGAGGATTACGCAGACTTCTTGCCTGCTTTTTCCTTCAGTGCGGAGCTGATGGGAAGGGTAGCTCTGCTGCAGCCTGGGAAAAGACCTTCCTGAGCTGAGCCTGAATTTGCAGTGGGGGTCTCTGCTTTTCTGGAATTGGGTGAAATTGCCCCCAGGGCTGGGTGCTGTGTGATCTGGCACCCTTTCCTCACCACTGCACGGGTTCCTTGGGTCTTGCTCTTTCTGCTGATAGGCATGGGTGCAGATGAGAAAATAGACATTTTTTGTGAGTTGAGAAGGTGCCTTTCTCCCAGGGCCTTTCTCTGCTATCCTTTCATTTTAAGCACAGTGTCACAGAAAATTTCATTAGCCACATCGAAAGTCTCAGCCAACAGTCTGCTTGCCAACGAGCGATGGATGAGCAGTGTTGATTAATATTGACATTCTTTTTGAGATTTTCCCTCGCCCAGGGGATCATGTAGAAAGCCATGAGTTCTTGAGCCTGGGAAGAACGTGGGCTTCGCTCTCTGCACCGAACTGAGCATTGATAGGATATTAAATGGAAAGGGCTTCTTCACAAGAGCCGAACTTGATCAGCTTAACACACTTTCCAACCAGATTTTCCCCCTTGAGGTAGTTCTACAGGGAGGCTTCTCGTGCAGGGGGTAAGCAGGCAGCATACCAAAGGCCTTCAAACTGCAAAGGGGCATCTCCAGCTTGCCTCAGCTGCTTCCATCACTCAGGGACTGAAATTTTAATCATTGAATTAATTTTTCAGAAACCAAAGTGCAAATCTGTACCCCAAGTGGCATTAATAATGAATGCAGGGAAACGAGACATTAGAAGGAGAAAGAAGGGCTAGGAAATTTGGGGTTGGGGAATGAACTGTTTTTGAGGGGTATTATTTTGAAGAGATGAGGTATGGGTTGGATCTCCTTGTCCTTCAGGCCTGTCCGCTCGTCTTGTCCATGCTTTGTCCGAAAGTCTGCTGCATTTCTGTCCGAGGCATCTTTCGAATACTTTTCCTCCCAGCTTCTCTTCGCCTGGATTTTATTCTCCAGGGTAAATACCCAGGTCTGCACAGAGAGGATCCCAGTCCTTGTGTCCAAAGCAGCCCCCGACGCGTTGTGGGGCTCTGGCCACGTCGCAGAGGGCGAAGCAGTGGGGTTCGCCTGCTCCGGCAGATTGAAAGAGCACGAGGCCTGAACTGCAGCCAAGATGCCAGAGCTTTCTGCCTCGCTTTTGGCTCCTTCCTTCCTCTCTCAAAGCGCATGCAGATTTTTTTTTCCCTAATTAAAAGTATTATATACAAGAAGATTAATTAGAAATGAAAGTGATTTTTTTTTTTCTTTCTTTTCTGTCAGTGGAAAAGGCCTGTGCCAGGCGACTGCCAGAGGGAGCTGGGATTTCTCCCGTTAATGGATTCCAGGCAATTTGCCTCTGGACAGCTATCTTATAAATAATGAATGTTTGCACAGATTTTCCCAATTCTCAGGCAGCGCAGGTGGTCTTCATTTCAACCATCCCAAACAAATCTGGAAACAGCAGGGCGTTCCCATCCTCAGTCACCACGTGAAAAGGGCAATTCCTCACGTTCCCCCTCCCCTCCTCGCTGCATGCAGCACGGAGACCACCTACGGCTATGGATCTGTATCTTTATTTGAAATCCCATCAAGCAAACGCAGCCGTGCTCTGCCGTTCCTCCTCCCTGTCACACAGGGCTGCCAGAAAAGCCAGTGCGGGCTTTCGCGGCAGACGAGCAGGTTTGCAGAGGCAGGAGGTCTTCTCGTGGTCAGATGGGCTGATGTTCTCGAAAGCGTGTAGGATCGTTGCTGAAAGAGAATACTCAGATGCATGTGTGTGCGACTGCAGGACATGTCCAAGGCCTTTGTGCTGCCCTCCAAGGCTCACAGCAAGAGAACGATTCTTTGAATTGTTATATTAATCTTCAGAAATGAGGATTTGGCTCAATGGGTGCTCCACAGAGACCGGCCTAGAGGAGAAATCGTCTCCCAGAAGGAAAGCTATTCTGGAGTTAAAAGCACCCAAGAGTGATTTATGCAGCGCAGGGACTTTAAAGTGGCCCTGATGCAGGGATGAATTTCAGCCCAGAGAAGGATGACGTAGCCTGAGGGTTTCTCTTCGTACCATGCCACTTGCCCCATTTATTTCCTTTCCCTTAAAATGGAAGTGGTGACTGCAGGAAGATGAAGGTGAAGGTCCCCAGCTGCAGAGAGCTCCCGTGGTCAGCAGCCACCTGGTTCAGAGACAGGCTGGGGATTGCTCCAAGAACCTTTTCTGTGGCTCTAAATACAGCAGCTAATGACACCTTCCACTCAGCAGGAAGAAAACAGAATTACTAAACTTGCAATTTGGCACAGTGGGAGTGTGAGTTTGTCCTGCCAGTTTCTTGTTGCTGTATATTTCCAAGATTTTCTTTTTTTGATTTTTCCTCTCCCAAGCAGGTGGAATCCAGATCGGGGGTTCATTCTAAGGACTCAAATTATGCGTATGGAAGGCACAGCCCCAAAAGCAAAAGAGTGATTGCTGCTTAGAAGTCATCCGGCATAAAAAGGAGAACGTGCGGGTTCTCTGGGAAATGCTGCATGTCTTGGCCTTGTGAGTAATGTGTGGTGATGTCCCACTAGCAGCCATGTTCCCAGTACAGTGTTGGAGGAGAGGTATATATTTCCATATAATTTTAATCATTTTGACTTATGGTTTAACTTTGTGCTAGGCAGGCTGCACAGGACTTCCAGGAGAATACTATTTTAGATGGTTTGGGGGTAAAAGAAAGAAGACAACTGAAGGCAAGGTTAGAAATAGCTGAACATTTCCAGTTGAGCAAGTTTTACGGTCATGTACTGTGATAATTGAAGGTTTGCAGTTAAATGCTACGAATCTGTGCTGGAGAAGAAAACATGTCCCTAGTTAGAGATTGCTGCGGTCATTTGCTGCCAGTGCAAGGAGGGAGAATGCTCTTAGGGCAAGAGGTACTGTCTGAAGGGAAAAGTGAGGAGCAATAATGACAGCTTAGCAAAGCCCAGGTTTTTTTTGTGGCAGGATGTGTGACTGTGGAGGCTCATCCTGAAAATGCATGAAAAATTCAGATGAACTTCTCCAGAAATGCCTGGAATGGACCTGTTGAGCTGAGCTTGCCCTGGGGCTTTTAGGGGGGAGTATGGGGTAAAACCAGTGAATGCCGTGGAGGTAAAACTGTCTTTCTAGTTCCCTTTCTACAGCTCTGTCTGCTGTTGCCCCAAATCTGTGTTATTGCACTGGGGGACAAACAACTGTCACCATCTCAGACTAGTGAGACGGGCTCAAAGCTAATTTCTGCAGCCAGTGCCAGAGTTCTCGGAGCAAGTGAATGCGTGGTTTCTGGAGCAGCAACTTGCTTTAATGTTCTTATCAACTATTTTGCAGTCTTTGTTAAAAGAGGTCAAAGCTCGTCCCCCTGGGTGGGGACTTCTTGAGCGCAGTACTTATTATTAGGGCAGTACCATATCTTGTAATTAGGGATGTAATTCCCATCTCTGTAGAGAGCCAGCCTATAGCCTGGGTACCATTTAAGAGTTTCATGAGATGAATTAAGCAAGGATGGATTGAGCAATACAATGAATTTCAACAGAGATCATTTGCCTGAAGTCCTGCAGGTGTTTCAGACAAGATATGAAGAGTAAATACCTTCCCTCATCTTCCCTCCCTTTCTTTTCCGTAGTGGGCAGGAACAATCGCGTGGTTCTGGGTGCCGGGCAGGAGCAACGGTCTGATGACTGGAGGGCTGGTTATTTGAAAGGTTACCTCGTCCCTTGGTCTCTGCTGTAACAGCTGGGAGAGTCTGTATTTCTTTTTCTGTCTGACAGAAGAGTATAAAGATTTTTGCCTGCAAAGGACCCGTGTCTTAGAAAATTGCTGTTGCAGTACATCTGAAGAGTCAGATTTTGGCAGGCTTCAAAGTATGATGTAAGAGATTCTTACTTAATTTAGCACTTTGTTAACTTCACGGGGGTTTTCCCCCCCCTTACCTACACGGATGGTAGCAGTGCTTACGGTATTCTGCGGGGAGTTCTACAGTTTATATGCTGTGTATAAAAACATTTATGTAAGTGCAGAATAACTCAATCAAACTTGGGGGGGGAAAAAGGGAAAGCAATCGGCTTTGGGCTTGAAACAAGGAATAGGTGAAAGACTGAAAGAAAAGAAGGACAAAGATGAATTGTGAAGAAGAAGAATAGAAATGAAACTGTTGTACAGGAAAGGAAGAAGAAAAGAGGGAAAGAACAGCAGTAAGACAGAAAAAGCAAGGGAAGGACAGACATAGAAGTTAATGCAATGTATTTTCCTCTGTAATTATATTCATTTGATGTAGATTTGTGCCAGGCACTTTACAGCAGTGTTAATGAGAAAAAGGAAGCAAGAGTTTGGTATCTGTAGCGGTTTAAAAGATAGAACTCAAATCAAATTGCTGCTGTTCTTGGTGGACAGGGATATATTTAGCGTCACAGCATACTGTATATAGTATGCCGTTAGTCTTACACAAAGTCTTTTGAATGAAGATCTCAAAGCACATTGCGTTAGTTCAACATGGTATTTCCCAAATTATTTCAGTTGCCAGTTGCTGCTGTATTCAGATTTTTTTACAGCACGTGTCAAAGAAGGTCAAAGAAAGCGTACCCCCATGATGAGCAAGACTGGTTAATGGGTAACAATCGGCAGGGAGAAGGCTGAGGTACCCAACAACATTTTAGCCTCAGTCTTCACTAGCAACCTCTCTTCCCACACCTCCCAAGCTGATGGACTGCAAAACAGGGACTGGGGGAGCAAAGCCCCTCCCACTGTAAGGGAAGATCAGGTTCGTGACCACCTGAGGAACCTGAACATATATAAATCTATGGGACTTGACAAGATGCATCCCAGAGTCCTGAGGAAATTGGCTGATGTAGTTGCCAAGCCACTCTCCATGATATTTGAAAAGATGTGGCAGTCAGGTGAAGTCCCTGGTGACTGGAAGAAGGGAAACATTCTGCCCATTTTTAAAAAGGGTAGGAAGGAGGACCCTGGGATCTACTGACCTGTCACCCTCCCCTCTGTGCCTCGGGAGATCATGGAACAGATCCTCCTAGAAACTATGCTGGCACACGTGGAGGACAGGGAGGTGATTTGAGACAGCCAGCATGGCTTTACCAAGGGCAAGTTCTGCCTGACCAACCTAGTGGACTGCTATGATGGAATGACTACATCAGTGGATAAGGGAAGAGCTACGGATGTGATCTATCTGGACTTCTGTAAGGCCTTTGACACAGTCCTCCACAACATCCTTGTCGCTAAACTTGGGAGATGTGGATTTGATGGGTGGACTGTTCAGTAGGTAAGGAATTGGTTGGATGGTCACATCCAGAGGGTAGTGGTCAACAGCTCGATGTCCAAATGGAGAACAGTGACAAGCGGTGTCCCTCAGGGGTCTGTACTGGGACCAGTACTGTTTAATGTCTTCATTAATAGATAGCGAGATCGAGTGCACCCTCAGCAAGTTTGCAGATGACACCAAGCTGAGTGGTGCGGTCGATGTGCCTGAGGGCTGTGATGCTATCCAGAGGGATCTGGACAAGCTGGAGCAGTGGGCCTGTGTGAATCTCTGGAGGTTCAACAAGGCCAAGTGCAGGGTCCTGCACCTGGGTCAGGGCAACCCCCAGTATCGATGCAGGCTCGGGGGTGAAGGTGTTGAGAGCAGCCCTGCTGAGAAGGGCTTGGGGCTACTAGTGGATGAAAAGCTGGACATGAGCCACCAATGTGCGCTCGCAGCCCAAAAGGCCAACCGTCCTCTGGGCTGCATCCCCAGCAGCGTGGGCAGCAGGGCAAGGGAGGGGATTCTGCCCCTCAGCACAGGACAGACCTGGACCTGTTGGTGCGGGTCCAGAGGAGGCCACAGAAATGGTCTGAGGGCTGGAGCACCTCTCCTACAAGGACAGGCTGAGAGAGTTGGGGTTGTTCAGCTTGGAGAAGACAAGGCTGTGGGGAGACCTTGTTGCAGCCTTTCAGCACTTAAAAGGGGCCTGTAGGAAAGATGGGGATAAGCTTTTTAGCAGGGCTTGTGATAGGGCAAGGGGCAATGGTTTTAAACTAAAAGAGGAGATATTTAGACTGTACATACGGAAGAAATTTTTTACAGTGAGGGTGATGAGGCACTGGCACAGGTGCCCAGAGAGGTGGGAGATGCCCCATCCCTGGAAACATTCAAGGCTGGGTTGGGGGGGGCTCTGAGCAAGCTGATCTGCCCATTGCAGGGGGCTTGGACTAGATGACCTTTAAAGGACCCTTCCAACACAAACTATTCTTTGATTCTGTGAACGTGGAAGCTGGGTCAGATGTCCACTGAGGAGACTAATCCTGTTGTCTTGGAATTCTTGTCCTGCAGCTTTCGTTGGAAAGGGTTTTACTAACACCAGCTTACCTTCAGGTGCAAGGCTTTGCACAGTCTGTCTCGGAGGACGCAAACCTCACAAGTGTAGCATGTTTCCTCTGCAAATTTGCATTTGTTTTCACACATCTTTCTCCAGACAGGTGATAGTCTCGTTGCCCTTAGCCCCCCCATAATCCTGTTAATAACCTCGTTGCAATGATGTGCTGAGGAGTCATGTACTGTGCTGATGATTCTCAGCAGTGCAGCTTGCATCCCGTCATCTCTCAAAGCCACAGTATAGATTTTACTGGGAAAAGGGGAAAGAAATGGATATTCCCAGGGATTACAGAAAATTCACCTTCCCATACGTGTGGCTCGAAGAAATGGAAACCTCGTGCATGCATAGACTGCTATATTACTGACAGGTAGGAAAAATGCTCTGGAATTATTCACACTGGCTCCTGGCAGGAGCTCCGAGTCCGGTGGATTATCCACCGAGGCAGAGACGAGGTGAACAATAGGGGTTTCATTCAGGGAATGTTCTCCCTGCCTTCAGCACGTCTCTCCAGCTCACATCTCCGTTCCCTGATTGCAGTGTAATCTCGCTCATTACCCCGTGGCTGTAACCTCCTCTCCCGCTTTCGACAGTGGAGAACCAGCAGCCAATTTGTGTCCAGAATTAGGGTGGTGACCCTCTCCACTTCCCTCTGCACTCAGCAGCTGTTGAAGGAGATACGCGAAGGCTCTCTACTAATTGTTAAAAAAGAAAAATTTCTGACCCTAAATTGTTTGCTGAGATATTCTCGAGTGTTTTTTCCTCTGTGCAGCAACAGTTTTCAGCAAGAGCGGAGGGTTGATTGCTCCTGGAGTTTATTGGAAGTGCCTGGTTCTAAAGGAGTCTGAAATATCGTGGATGTCAGATAGGAGATGGCCCGTTGCTCTCCCGATGAGTGCATCTCGTCCTCAGTGCATTTCGCCTGCCTTTTGGGAAGTGACAGTCGTACCTAGGAGCTGAGGATGACACTGCATTTGCTCTTACTAGTTTAGCTGCTAATGCTTCAGGTGAATTGGTTGTTAGAGAAGGCAAAATTGTAGATTTCTTTTCAGAAAGAAGGATGGGATTATTCTCCCAGCTGAATAAAACTGCAAGTTTGGGGCACAATTGACCCATTTGTACTCACAAACGTACAACAGCTTTGTAGGTGGTAATGACTTCTGTCAAATTCTTTTATTTTATTTGTCACTTTGAACTATCAGCTTATAGAGGAACCACGAAGACTCCTTGTTGGTAGAAAGGTGGCTTTAAGTTGCTGAATCATTGCAAGCATCTTAATGCAGAAGGAACTGATCTTTTTATCCAGGACTCGCTTTGGGCTCTGCTTTCCCTCAGGACCTGGATGTTGTAGAGGAACAAGAAAATTAGCCCTAAAAAGGTTATTTTTCTATACGTGAAGCAATCCTCTGTACTCCCCACATTGCTGAAGGCTGCTGCTTGCAGTGCTGAAATGTTGCAGTGTGGAAAATATAGGTGAGACCTGGAGGAACACCCAAGATGTCCACAAGGACACAGAGGGCACTTCCCATTGTTTCACATTTACAAGAATGTGTTGTATGTAGTGTTCAAAACTGTGCATAATTACATTTTGCAATGAAATCTGTGAACATCTGTTCCTCTTCCTTTCCATGCCAAGTCCCAACCTCAGGAGTCCATGTTGTCTCCACAACAGTCAGATAGCACGTTTGCCCCCTAAACTAAGTAGAGGTTGCAAGACAGGAGAAGAAATCTCACAAGGAAAGGATTTTTCTTTTTAAAACTTCTGGCGGCATCCAGGTAGGGAAGAGGAGTGCAGAGCGTGGTGGCAAGAGCAGAGAAAGCTTCGTGGTGTCCACACTGAGCGATGTCCAGTTCTGCCATGCCCCGCTGAGCCNGGCTGTGTGGCTACCAAGTCCCCTGCCTGCCCAGCAGCCTCAACTGCAACCCCCACTGGCATCCAGCACAGTAGAGCGCCGTAGCTTTGGCTTTGAACGTTACCAAGAGCAATAGTTCAGCCTCTGTGCAGGAACTTGCTGTTGGGGGCAGAGCACTGGAAGGAGTACAAGCAAAAGTTCTCCAGATGAAAGAGCCTACCTCTTCCTGTTTGTCTGGCAAAACCTCATCTGCGCTTCTAAGATGGCCAAGTTGACCTGCTGTTGAGTGATGAATGATATTCATGGATTAACAGCTTTATTGGAGTTGGGTGTATGCTCGGCTATGGGGTTTGTAACTGCTGTGTCGCAATCAAAAAAAAAATGTTTTTAATGCCTCCTGTTTTAGCAGAAGTTTGAAAGTCTGGTGGAATCCTGTGCTATAAATATTTATCTTCTGGTTCCCTTTTTTTCCCCCCCGTTGGGAGAGCTCTTGGGTGATGGCGGAGATCCCATAGCAACTGCAGCCTTTCTTCTCTTAGCAATCACAGAGAAACAGTAATGATGGCTAGCATGTTGCGGGGAAGAAGAATGTGCTCCATCTAGGCTAGACTTGCAAAGAGTAAATTGGAGTGAAAATAGATTAAATCTTTCCGTAGTTCAATGGCAAAAGAAAATCACCCATCATTTGCCTTCTGTCTCCCAGATGCATTAAAATGTGGGAAATGCTCAATCTCCAAACCCCTTCATTTCATGACAGGCTTTATTCACTCTCTTTTCTCTGCTGTTTTTATTAATTTATTTTTTAAGGCAGTTCCTGCTGTGCCAGCTCCTTTTACTGCATGGTGTGGAGAGATGTTGTTCATAGCTCTCGTACAAGGAATGTAGGATCCTGAACTTGGAGCTTGATGGATACTCTCTGACTCTTCCATGTTTCTTTTCTGCCTTTTGCATTAGACTTTTCCAACATCCTTTGAAAGGGAACAGCGGAAACAAAAAATCAAAGGTTCGAAGAGTTACCGATCTTTTCTGTGCCTTTTGTCACACATTATGCAAGTCGCAACTAGCGCAGATAAAAAGGAAATATCTCTGAACCTGACCGTACTGTGAAAGGCTTGGAGTGCTGAAGATTAGTGATACCACAGGATGTTCGGAACAGGGAAAGTCCTGACCTCTTTGAGGATGCTCCCAGCTTGGACCTTAGGGTTAAGCAATTTTAAAGACACCTTCTTTGAAGGCTGTGACCTTGTCCTCCTCCTTCAATGTTCAGGCTCCAGGTTTATTGCTCTCCCAAGGAACTCAGAACAGTTGATTAACTCATAACTCACTAGCTCTTGACACATTAAGCAGCAAATTTGACTCTAATTAACAGCTTTTATTAACCTGGGTTCCCCCTTCCCTCCTCCTGTTTCACTCTAGAGACTCCTCAAGCCATTACAGGTTTTAGAGTTAAATTCATTTCTAAATTTTTAATTTTTTTTTAATCGTAAAAGCGACTGTCTGCAGACAGTGGATTGTGCAGCTCGGTGGGAGGACTTGTGTCCGACAGAATGACATTTGGAAAGCAAATGTGGTCGCCTGGGGGGCAGCGAGGGGTTGTACTGTGGAGGGAGCTGGTGGCTGGCCACAAGGTTGGCTTGACACAGAAGAGGAAACCATGAAGGGCAGGCTTTCCTCAGCTATCCATGTGCTGCTTTGAACAGTTGCTGCCCAGCTGACAGAGGACAGGCTCAACCTCGAAGATCCATCTATGTGTGCAACCTGGCATGAAAAGTAAGAAGGGGCATTGCTGGAGCTCTTGACCAAACGGGATGATAGCTCTTCTGCTCCTCCTGAGCCTGCCAGCCCTCTGCTGCCTGTCAATACCTGCATGGGAATCGCAGTCCATAGGGAATCGAGGGAACTGGTAGAGTTGGTTTTGGAAAGTTATCCTGTATGTATCCCAAAGGGGTATGTGCTTCCAGCGAAGGCTGCTGAAGTGTGCAGCTCCCTGGGGAGCCCTCCACCGCAGGGCAAAGCTGCTCGTGTTTGGGCCATGGATGGGAGGGGTGAGGGACTGAGATCAGCTGAGGATGCTCCTGTGCTTCACCACAGAGGTTTGCTCTGCGGCTTTGCGCGTCTCTCCTTGGTCAGCAGATACAGTAGCCTCTTGGCAAGCACAGAGCCGGAAAATCCAGGAATCCCCCGACTCTAATCCAGCTCTGCTGCTGACTGTTTCGCTCTGTCTCATGCCCCATCTGTGACAGGGGAGCAGTAATGACTCTGCTGGTTTGTCACGGTGTTCCAGTTCTGGTGTGCAAGTTGCTATTGAAGCATTAATTTTTATTGCTTGCAAGTTAGAGGGAGGTTTTTCAGGCTTGCTCAAACATAGAAAGATGGTTTATTTTCAGTTTTCAAAACGTATTGTGGTGTAACCCTGCCTATGAAACTACCATGGTATCTTTATAAAAGATGTTTCTCATAAGCTTTCATAAATGGGTTTTACCACTAGCTTGCTATGAATGTATCTAATCCAGTTTTGAACTCTATTGAACTCTTGATCTGAGAGACAGCGTGTGACAGTGAGCTCCAGAGGTCAGTTCAGGGCTTGAGAAGAGTTTTTTACATCTGTTTAAAATTGCCGTTAGGTTCCTCTGGGTATCATTTCCCCCGCATCTTGCAAGAAACGAGTAAATATCGTCATTATTCTGTGCTTTCTCTTAGGTTTCTCCTTAACTGCTAAACAGTTGTGTTTTTATATTTTCTGTAACTAAAGCAAGTGATCCTCTCCCAAGATAACCTGCAGTGAAGACGAAGCGTTTTAATGCTCCTGAGAGGCAAAAGAGCCAAGGTCAGCTCAATGCCCCCCAAACCAACAGCATCATATGCAGTCTTACCGCCTCACAGCGCGCTCTCCCGTGCAAATAGCTGAAGAATATGTTAGCCAAAAATGGTCTTCAGGGAATGCCGGTGTAATCTTTTGCGATGATGAATACTGATCATGTGTTATACCTGCTTTTTTAATTTTATTCAGTTACTTTCTAGATTTGTAATGGCACTCTATCCCTTGCTCCGTTGCTCAGACAGTTTTCTGGTAGCCTTCGCGATTGTACTTTGGCACAGAGGCTTTGAAAATCCAAATAATTAAACCTAATCCTCAGCGATTCTTTATTTTTTTCCTTAAGAATTTTAGGGAATTCTACTAGATAGGAGAGGAATGTTTTTGTGTAATTTATAAGTATTATTTTCACCTGGGGGTTTATTGTTTCTTGTTTAGTTTTATTTGGAATAGAAATAAGTTTTACAGGCCTGGTAAAACTTGACACAGAAGAGGATCACTCCTTAAAAGTGAGGAGCCAAACCCCGCTCTGCTCCTCACCAGCAGAGCTGTGAACGTGGTGGATGGAGCCAAGGCTCTCGCTAGACCCAACCGGGGCACCTCTGCTTGGATTTAGACCAGGAGGACAAAGTCAGCGCCCTTGAAAAGCCCTGATTAGAACCTGGCTTTCAGGGAAGGACCAAAACGTGACTGTACACAAGAAGGCTTTCGCAAGGATGCCAAAAGCACACGGCTCCTGCCCAATGCCAAGCAGGGTCTCTTCTCTTGCATCACATAGGGATGGAAACGCTCTCCTCCCCTGCTCCCTTCCCTTAAAAGGTTCTGGAGTCAGGCTACAATACAGCTCCTTCCTCACCCACTGGTATACACAACCAATTTTAAGGCTGATTTATTTTTTAACAACTTCAGTACTTTTAGGTCCTCAAATATTATTCTGCCTTGGTGATTCATGATGCTCTGAGGATAAGAGGTGTGGTACGAGAGCTTGCAGATGATTTTGTGAAGTGGGTAAAGATGCCATGTCACAGGGAGAGCTAGATGGTGAATCGGCACCTAGGATGGCTTTGACAGCAAGGAGGTAAATACGTGTCCCCAGCACAGAGGACCAGCAGAATCCATCCTCTCTCTCAGGGGAAGGCTGAACTCCCTCCAGCATGTCCCTTTGCTGACTTCAAAACGGAGGATGAAACTAGGCTTCATTTCCATGTTTCTATTTATTATGTTGGCAAGATTTAGAGTAGACTCAGGGCAGAGGTCTTTTTACTAGGGCTGTGTAGAAAAGAAATCAGGTGTGATCCTTGCGTTGTGGCTATGCGATGTTCATGAAGAGCAGTGACAGATAGTTGTCTTTGTCACTTCTTCTCTGCCAGCAAGAATAAGAAAAATAAGGCTTTCCTGTTGCAATCCTAACAACTCCAAGTCTATGCATTAAGCAGGAGGCGAGACGAGGAAGCAAGTTACCTCAAGGGGTTCCCTCCAGATCCGAGATACCAGGTAGGAGGAAACTCATTAGAAATGCTTTGGTGAGTGGGTGTAGTGAGCACACATCTTCCAGGATGTATTTTTAAAGGGTCTGTCTGAGGTTAATGCTGCTCTAGATCTCCTCTTTTGTGCTAAATTAGGCTAATATTTGAACAGCCATCTTATTAATTTCTTTGTTAATTCCAGTGTTTACCATCTACCAGTGACGTGTCTAAATCTCTGCGTGTGTTTTACTCTTGGAGTTTCTCTGGTGCAGGGGCTGGAACATGTCTCAGCATAACCTCTGGGCACGCTGTTGAATACTGGAGATGAACGCTGTACAGAGTACACGAAGCTGTGCAGATGGCAAACAGAACAGCTAACCTTCCATTCCACCTTCACTTACCCTCAAAGTTCCTGTGCCGAGCCACTTGTGGTGAGATGACCTCCTTCTGTTGAGAGGTTGTGTTATTCTGCTTTGCTTGGACTGCTGTCTGGTTTTCTAGCCTGTCTCATTTTGTTGGCTCTTCTGCATTTCCCGTCTCTTCAGGACCTTTTTGTTTTTCCACCTCTCTTTCCTCAAGGCCACAGCACCACACAGGTTAGAAGTATGACTCCTTCATCTGAAGAGTATTTTAAATGAAACTGCGCTTAACGGTGATGCTGCCAGTACTCATTTTGATCCCTGCACCCAGGGGCTTTTTGTTATTTTCATGGTGTTCTCAGCATGGCTTAAATTTAAAATAAGCATTTGTAGGACAGTAGTGGATGCCTTGCTCCACTGTTCTGTTTGAGGTAGAAGACATGCCTACCAAGTGGGAAAGTGCAGGAGCATGCTGTTTTATTCTCTTAAGGTACCATGTTTGCTTCCAAAGTTAGGTAATTTCTAAGGGCTCATAATATTTTTTTATGAACAGCTTTAAACAGAAGTCATTAGACACCGTTGTTCAAACTTAATTAACTGTTCTCCTTACTGAATTACAGCACAGCAAAGAGCGATGGCGCTGTGGGAAGGAGAAACATCTTTCTAGATTAAAAAAAAAAAACCCAAAACCTAAATTTAACACTTAATTAAAACACAGGACCTTTGGCAGCCCAGGATTCAGGTTGCCTTCTGGGAGACCAGGCTTTGGGGAGTGATGTCTCGCTTCCCAGATTACTGCAGTTAAACGGCATGTGCTTCGGGCATGGTTGGAGTACGTGCCCTTGCTTCCTTCGCGAGGCTGGGTCGCTGCTCACAGGTGCATCCCCCCAGCAAAGGCAAAATGTGATCGCAACACGTGCAGGCTGATTTTCGCATGCTTAATCTAGCAAGTACCTGTAGCAGTACTGAATAAGAAACTGTGGGCAGAGTTTCAGCTTGTGCTGACAACCACAGTGCATGCTGCGGTGGCTGGAGAGCCCGTGCTGTGGTTGCCAGTACCCGTCACTATCGTCCTGTCCCATTGCACCACCAGTGTCACCGGCAAGGGAAGGCAGCACAGGATCCTGTTCTCAGCCTCGGAGGGAGATGTCGTTCCTGTGGCTGAGCAGAGGATCGCAGTCGTGTCTGTGCAAGGAGGTGGTGTAAAACTGCGTGTGTTTTTAACAAGAGAAGCAGGGAATGTTGATGTCCTTCTAGAATGCAGTTACATTAAAGGGAAACAGAGTTACAGCAACATCATAATTTTAAGGTCTCGGACAAAATAACATGATCGGAAAATGTATTTACAGAGTGTTGACGTACATGGTTACCCAGAATTGGGTTTTAGACAAAATGAAGTTGCCTGGAAGCCTTTATGGGATTAAATCAGGAGTATACTCTATTTGGTGTTGATAGTTCGAACAAAAGTTCTGGAAACAGCTAAGCCTTCCCATCACATTCAAAAGGCTGGTGATGTTTTTGGCAATTACTGCCTTGTAGTACTGTGTGAGGTCTCACTGATGTGTGGAGGAGCAACCTGGGGAGACCCTGTGACGAGGTCCCATTGGGAAAAGGCTTTATTTTAGAAGAGCTTCCAGAGATGTTTGTTGTATAGCTGTCCTCTGGGAATGGGTTAGGAGCACGCTGGAGGCTGAAGGAAACACAGCAGGCTGAGCTTCTTTGCAGAAAACAGGATTCATTGAGCTGTATGAGAGGCACCNCTGTCAGCAGTGCCAGCAAACACTCGCTTTTGCCGTATGCTGGATCCAGCTCTCCTTCATNCTGTGCCTTTGTCTGACCGTCACAAAACAATCTGGTTTCTTTAACTTGGCTTCGGAGCCAGAGTGAGAGCTTACTACAGCTCTTTGGAGTAATTTTTACCTCCATTCCAGCCGTCTATAGATTAGTCTGCAGATAATGCTAGGAGTGAATAAGAGCCTCAGCTCCGAGGGAGCTGGAACGTAATTACACTAGATGAAGGGTTCTCTCCGCAGCTCCTCCAAGAGTGCTGAGATTAGACTGTAATCATTGTTTGTAAGCAGACAGGAATGAGGGGTAATCAGCCAGGCAGCCCTGACACGTTATTCCAGGAATTAATATTAGCTTCCTGAAGTAGCTCATCAATTCACACTTACACAAAACTGCAGAAATCAACAGGTCCCGTCTTCCCACCGCGGGCTGGAGGGAGCGCTTGTGGGGCACGAGCCTGGGGATCGCTGGGCCGAGCCGGCTGCGCCGAGCGGCTGGCGTGGCTGCGCGAGAGGGAATCGGTCTTCCCAAGAAGTACCGCGGGTCTCGGCTCTGCGGGGAGGCAGGCTGCCGCGGTCCTGGCTGTCTACAAAGAGACTGGGTAATGCAACACCAGAACGAGCTCTGAAGCTGACTGCAGCCTTGGCTGGTGGGTTCCGGCCCGTGGAGAGCGAGCCAGGTTTGCTGTGCTGGAGAGGGAAAGGCGATGGCTTTTTCTTCTTTAGCCATCATCTTCCGCCCGCAGAGCTGCGGCAGGAGGGAGGGCCTGTGCTGGGAAGGAGCGGAGAAGTTTGCTTCTGGTTTAGAAGAAAATCTTTGCAAGTGTGCTTGGTGCTGCTTGAATCCTGGCCCTAATTATGAAGCCTGCGGGTCCCGGTGAGCACAGCGAGAACACCATGTACAGACACAGAGCTAACACTAGGCAGCGAAAGTCTTGACGTTCCTCTGATGTGAAACAAAAAGAGGAGGAATAAAAGAGCTTGCAAATCCAGGCAGAAATCATTAGGAGAGTGAGTGAGGGTACTCGTAAAAGCACTGGTCTCGGTAAAAAGCTGAAGGAAGAATTAGGGCTAATAGAGGAGAAGCCCTGGTGCGAGTGATGGGGTAGTGGACAGCAGTGTGCCAGCGAAAGCCCACAGGTCGTGGGGCTCATTTGGGTTTCAAAAAGCCCAGGTATTGCTTTCACCAGCACTCGCTATTGAAAGCTAGGTGGTAGGACCATTATGGTATGAGGTTGTTAGCCTGCCTTGCTTCCCTGCTTTCAGCAGTTCTCGCTGCCGAGCCCTTTGCCTCCATCAGTTTTGGAATAAATCACCAGCCAACCTATTGATTGTATCTCTTGCAGTGTTTTACATACGTTAGTTATGTGCTTGTGCTTTTTAATGATGCTACAGCTCTGACAACTCACTAAATATGACACAGCTTTATGGGTGGCATTGCTAATACTTTAGCAGGCAAAGGTTAGCTGCTATTATTAACCACATTAGATGGCTCTTATATGAAAAATAAGTGGAGATAGATGCTTTATCCAGAAAGCTCACCGTCTAAAAGCAAAACCTGAAGGAGTATCGAAGGAAGGAACAGCACAGGAGCAAATGGACTTGGTGCTTGGCACAGTGTCATGTGTTTACATGTGTGGTTGTTGGTTCATTGGGTTTGTTAATTGGCAGCAGAGGTGGGCGGAAGGGCACGGCAGGAACCTGGCAACCAGCAAGAGGGACAGGGACAGAGCCGGCTCCTCACCTGCCTGTCCTGAGCAACTGCCAGGGGTTTGCCACTCTCTCTGCAGGAGAGTGAGAATGTCTGGAAAGATTTGAAGGGAGGAAGTGTTAATGTCTGCGTGGATTGCTCCCAAAAGCCTCTTCCAGGCTGGAAGGACAGCATGAAGAAAAGCATGGGAGGGCTCAAGGGTGAAACTGTCTTCTGGGCTTCAAAGCTGCAAACCTTCCTCTGCAGAGCAAGGTGTGTCAGTGGCTGCTGAGGAGTACCCGGGTTGAGGAAGGTCCGTGTCATGGAAAGCCTTGATGGTAAAGAGAAATGAGTAAGTTTTTGGACACCTGGAGAGGGGGGTGAGGAGAGAGAGGAACAGCTGAAAGAGGATTTTGAAGTTAGTGGGTAAAATGAGCTATGCTGAGGATGTACAGCCGTGAATTCGCACGATGTGGACATAATTATTATAGTCAAGATCAGAGAGGAGGAGCTGTCTAAACTCATTTCTTTTTTCTGCATTTCTCATTAAGATATATTTTTTTATCTAATGGATCTTTGCGCAGTCAAGCTTGGGAATGAGAATAGTCCTGTATGCGTGGTAGGAGCGGCGAATAGGGCAAAGACATGGGGTTTGCTGATGAATATCAGCTTCTAGAAACGAATTGTTTTTCTTTCTCCTACTGCTGCCTTGCTGAGGGACTGGGGCGTATATCTCATTTTAGAAATCTCACTGCGCGGCTGTCATGTTTCTTAGAAAGGACAGTAGGGAGAATAAATTCGTGGGATGAAGGGAGGTGATGTCTGCGGGTGACGCTTGCTCTCATCTGGCTATGCATTCCTCCTGTGCTCATCGCCATCCACGGTGCACAGAGATGTTGTGCCTCAAGTACCTGGAGATTGGTGTCAGTGTCTCTTCTGATGGACTATTAATACTTCCCAAAGCCCTAGTAGCCAATCTAATAAAAGTAATAAGTGCCTTGGTGCCTCGCTGCATGCCTGGACGATTTATTGCTACAAGGAGCAGAAAAGCAACTGGGGAAGTAGAGGGGTTGCTCAAAGAAATTTTAATATCGCAGGTCCAAACATTCCAGCTCATCTTTACCAAAGGAGTTATCAAATTAGAAGGTCTGGTGGGAGCAGAGAGAAGATGTTATCAACACTGCTATAGTGAAGTCTGTGCCAGCACTCTTCATAAAATCCTTCTGGTTTTGAATGACTATAAATAGTTGGTTAAATGCACATAAATAGATCCTACCTGGGGGTAAATACTTGACTTTGGAGTGAGCAGACGGCTGCTTCTCACTTTTAACCTACATAAAATGAGGGACAGCAGTATTGCCAAATACGAGTGTTGAAAACTGTAAATGCAATGTAAAAATAACAATATGCTTTGAGATAATTTTATTTGCCATCTGGTTTTGAGCTGTCGGTTATATTTGCATCATGTTTTCTCTGCAACTGTGAAGTTTCTTTATTCTGAAACAAAAACAAAGATTGTCATCTAGTACCTTGACTTCAGGATATGGAAATTTAAGAAAAGTTTTTAATCAAATCAAGACTTGCAAAGCATGTCAGAAAGGGAAGAACACTGGCAATGCTGGGGCAGTTTGGAGAAGTTTATGAATCTATTTTAGTTTTATGTAAAAACAGATTAACCAAACAGACTTAATGAATGCATAAGACATCTCCATGCATTCACAATGAACTTTTGCAGGTAGGCACTTCAAAATCAGAAAGTGTTAAGTTAAAGCACATATTTTCCCTCTTCGGTTGTACTCTAGAGGATTAACTTTCTACACCATTATAGACATTTGCTACACTCTTATAGCCACATCTAGCCTAAATAATCTGTGGGTTCGTGGTTAAAGCTTTTTTAATATTTATTTTCCTTGGGTTTTTAAATTTAATATTCCTGCCTCAGTCTTGTTTTTATGGGGAAAAAAAGAAAAAAACACAGCAAACAGAAGCTGACATGAACAAGATCTTAGCCATAGTGAACTGGCAGAAAGAACAAAGCTGGGTTTTTTTGGTTTGTTTTTTTTTTGCTTCAGCTTGTGGGCAGGCAGTTCAAGTGGAAGTAGGTTTGTGCAGTTTTCAGAGAGCTGAAGCAGCTTGTAATGAGCTGTGTGAACCATTTAAAGATGGGACAAAATGGTTTCCTCATTGTATAAAAATGCACAAAGCGCTGGTCATGTTCCCAGCTAGGTGGCTGAAGCAGGAGGGAGAGGTCCTTAGAGCCGTACCTCTTTGGAAATTGTTTCCCAAGTGAGAAGGAGTTGGTTCTTGAATGACTGCAGGGCGTCACTGTGCAGACTGAAGGGAGATGGAAAAAAATTGTCATTTTTCATTGGACTTGAATTATCCTGCTCCTCTGGTTTGGGTTTAAAATAAACTTGGTCAAGACTTACTTCGGGGAGAGTTGGTGGCACTTCTCCTGGGCTGGCAAAGGGACAGCACCCACCTCCCCAGCCTTTCATGGTGCGGATCCCAGCTCACTCGGCGATGGCAGGCAGGGATTTAGGAGGGACTTGCAGACCATGGGGGCTTAGATCCATTGTGCAAGAAGGCTGCAGACCTTGGCTGTAACCAAGACACGGGCTTGGCAGGCTGCAGATGCGCTGTGACCTGCAACGGGTGTCTTTTCCCCCCACCCCCCAAGCGAAGCAGACCCCCTCTCCCAGCTTTGCCAGGCAGCCAGAGCCCAGGCAGCCGATCTGCACACGGAGCTCATGCCCACGCAGTGACTGCTTTGGGTTATTCATCTACTGTAACAGGCTCTGCTGCCTCCTCCACCCCAAGCTAATGACTTTGCAAAGCTTCCAAGGTACACCAACTTTGCGTGGCAGCTAACAAGCTTAGCTGATGAGTTCTGCCATCATCCTTCTCCAGAGCTAATCAGCTTACCCTTGCTCCAGAGCTAATGGGCCTGTGGGTCACAGCAGCACCGTGAACTGCTTGCACACGAGTTTACCACATCCGTCTTTAATTGCGTGGCTGGCACTCTAATGGAGTTTCCTCCTGCATATGCTTCGCTTATTTGTCCAATGGTTATCACTTGTTATTTTGCAGCCAATTCTTTTTTCGTCAGACATACAGTTCATTAAAGACTATTTTCATGCTATGGTTGAGATTTCAAATATCAGCTGCTCCCCAGTTATCCCACCCAGACTGGGTGGTGGCCAAAATTCATTTACAGAGGGAAAACTACACTTGGGATAGCACATCTCGTAAGCACTCTCTGCTTTTACCAGTGCATCCCTGAAGTATGTCAGTTCCAGCAGAGAGGAGGATGGAGTGATGTCAGCTCTCAAAAGTCAGGATTTCATAAAGCTGAGAGTGGAGCAAGGTCGGAGGGCTGAGAGCTGCCACAGCAGAGGCTCTGCAGCCGAAGAGTGGCACTGCCAGCTTGTAACCCCGGCATCTTCAAGTGCAGCAGCTGAGAGCTGCACCTGTGCCTGCATCCCTCCACTAATTTGAAGTGGCTTTACAATCATTTTGCTAGGAAAAAAGTATTTTATCCCTTTCACTCGCTACATGAAAGCAAGTGGAGAAAAGTGACTGACAAAGAAATGCTGATGGTACGTACCAAAAATGCTGACTCTGCATTTGGCGAGCAACCCAACAATAAATAGGATTTTTTTTCCCTTGTATTTTTCAGCTTTTATACTGGCAGGGGGTGGGAGCAGGTACCGACTCTGCCTGAAACTTTGTGTGAAGTTGCAGTGTGTCCCTGGCTTGGCAGCGTCCCACGCTTTAGGTGCAGTAGGGCTGGAAGGGGTTTAGGAAATTAGCTGATGGGCGCGTTTACACGTTGCCCCGCTGAGCTCCATCCCCACCTACAGCAGCGCGTTGTGCGCGGCAGCAGGGACAGCAGGGATAGCAGGGACAGGACAGCCATCCTGGTCCTGACCTGCCCGCAGAGCAGGGCCAGGGCGGGCGGGACCTGGCCCAGACAGAGGAGCTCGGCAGCGTCTCACTGTCCGAGCTACCAGCCGGGAGCCCTGCCACGGGAGTTATGCTTGACTTAGGAAAACACGCTGAAACGCTGATCGGTTACTGCATTCTTAATAATGTGATTAAAAGGAGGTTTCTTCAGACCATATCGCGCTCTCGAAAGCAAAATGGAAATGGCAGAAATGCCATTTAGAAAATGGGATGTTGATGTCTGTTCTAATTTTCATTAAATTCTGTGCTGCTGCTCCCCTACAGCAGTGGTTGCATAGGTTAATTAACACATATGTTGCATGAAAATTAAAGTCCTTAAATTTTATTTTTTCAGTTGAGATCTCTCCTCTTCTCTTCCAGAACAAATAGCAGTGCTCTTTCTTCCTTTATAATAATTTCAGTATTTTACAAACCTCATTTATGAGCATCTTTGTTTTTGTTCCTTCGCATAGTTTTCTCAGAATTTCTGGGAGTTTTTATGAAAGCCTCTTTCTTTCCTTTCTCTAATGCTTTTCAGTACTCTCCTGGGCCTTTCTTAAATAAACTGCACAATATTTCAGATAAGTATAAGCCACCCATTAAAAAAGTTGCATTATTGTATATTCCAGACTGTTCCCTATTTTCTGTTCACTACTGTCCAGTACTTTGTTAGCTCTTGGAAAGACCACTGCCAAATCACGGAGGTGCGTTTATCCTCTGCCCTGAGCCATGACGAATGATTTCCCTTACCACGTTATACTGCTCAGATGATTTGCACATGCATGTAATAATTTTTCCTTGCTCATTTTGCTGGCGCAGTGGCATGGCTTGCCGGCCCAAACTGATAAGCTCTTTTTCAACCCTTTAGTTAAAAAAGAGGTTTGCCAAAAAACCTTGGTTTTTTGCCTTGCCAGGAATTCTTTGATTTGAAGGCAAGTTCCATACTTGTAGGAAGGAGTCCTTCATGAC
>Ga0065711_1006421_pt1 | contig 26727 bp, 16 predicted proteins | sample Hoacrofraction12_FD_59098 | JGI IMG/M metagenome (GOLD analysis project Ga0065711, IMG submission 59098) | Hoatzin crop microbial communities from Cojedes, Venezuela - Epithelial fraction 12 v2 (version 2) | ecosystem: Host-associated > Birds > Digestive system > Esophagus > Crop | place... | reverse complement strand
TGAGATAGCTGAGTTCCACCTGTCGCCAGCAGGCCCGGTGCTGTGTACACCTCCCCATGATCAAAGAAGCCAAAATTTGACCGATGGCACCAGTCCCTGAGCCACCTGTTAACCAGGTGAGTTTTCCTGCTCCTTTCAGTGCTATTTCCTGCCACTGATGGGATGGAGGAAAACACCACCTGCTCCACAGGCTCTGTTACAAGGACGGGAGGGCTGGGCAGGGTGAATAACCAGAGAAAAGCAGGAGAATGACTGGAGCAGGGAGACACTGAAGTTTACTTCCAGGCACCATAGCAGTAGGAAAGTTCAGAAAAAGACAGGTTAGTTCAGCTACTTCTTCCCATATTACACAGCCTACGGCCATCCTCTCATGTCCTTTTGAAAAGCATATTGAGACTGGACCCATTGATGCTGCTCTGTAGCGTTGTGAGGACTGTCATTGAGGGCACTGTCTACTGGTTTCTTTGGATCATAAAGACTTCAATTTCATCTGAATTTGCCTGAAAAAGAGGATCTCTTTACTTTTACTGTAAAAGCATGGATTGCTGCTGTACTGGCAAATTAAGAGGGCAAGGGGTCATATGGCTCTAAGTACCATGACATTGTTTACATCCACATGCCCGGACAGGAGAGCCACATCCATACGGTCTGTTAGGAACAACTCCTGGCTCAGGGAAACGTGTCTTTGGGGGAGTGCTGGTTGGCATGGGCAGATGAGGGACTGTGACTGTGATTGTGGGAGAGTTGAAACACAAAGGCAAAATGTCCTGCCCCAAGCTGGTGACCAAAGGACTGAACAGAGAACTGCTGAGCTGCAGATCTTGAGTTTGAGACTGAGTAGGATCCTCCTTTGTGTCCTCTAACAGAACAGGAGTAAGATTTCCTTAAACCTCCTAAGATCTTCTTTAATAACAAGTTTGATGTTCTCTTAGTTGCTTTCTGGTTTCAGAGCTTTTAGAATTCATGCATTCAGGTGTTTCTCCATGACCATCAGGACTAGGGCACCTGTCTTTTTTTCGACAGGAGCTGGGGTTGCCACATCATTGTGTGATTTCACGCAGTAAGATCAATCCTATAACACTGAGAGCTTCCAACCCCTTAAGGCTCAGCCCATCCTGGAGACAGTGCCTTAAACAGAGACACAAGGTGTTATCCTGGTCACTCGTTGAGGACAAAGACCAAGTTTCAGGTGTTGCCTGGGCTCCGACCCTCTTTGGGACCCAGGAAGGTTCATATTCAAACAGAACAGGGGGAAAAAACAGCCAATTCCCAGCTTCTCCAGTGCCAAGGAGTTTGGCACTAAGCAGCTTTTTGCTGTGTGGTGTCTGGCAGTGCCGGGTCTTATTTTCAACAAGCCCCGTTAAAGGATTACAAGAGCCTAGTTAAAATAATGCCCTTCGAGCTTATTCATTATTGGAAAGAAAACAAGAATAAACAGAAAGAGTTCTATCATCCACAGTGTTATTGCTTGTAGTGCTTTGAAAGAAGAAAAAAGAGCAAAACTGGCAAGTATTAGAGAAATTTATAAACACACACACACTTGTCTACAAATATAAAGTAAGTTTTGTTTCATTTCTGGTTTATAGCTCTCAAAAAAAGATCAGCAGCTCCCCCTCCTACTTAATCTAATTACTCCTGATATTTTGCCATTGCATTAAAAGTTTTACCTCTAAGAAATAATCAATTAAAAAAGAAAAGAAAAGGAAGAAATTCCAAAAGGGAGTTGCTATATTTACCCTTTTAATAGAGTTTATTAAGCCTACATTGTAAAGCCAAGGAGTTTCAAATCAGCCGGAACAACAACAACAAAATGTTAAATCGTAAATACTGTTTGCCACAAGTGGTCACGTTTTCCAAATAAAACAGCCTTGCATGGGAGGTTGGATGGCTCAGTGGAGAGCTAATGGGGTAAGCAGCCTTTCCCCTTAAGGCTGCCAAGATGAACCTCATCCGGACTGGGACACCAGCAAACATGGAAGGTCTCAGTTCTGCTGTTCACAGGCTTCAGACCCTGCTGAGGTCTCCTGTGCTTTTCAGCAGATAAAATGCGCTCTATTCCTTCTGCAGATGGGGAAACTGAGGACCTCAAGTGAATGGGAACTGAGCAGGGTTGTCCAAGGAGCCACCCCAAGACACCAGATCAGAAGACTCTGGACACCCCGAAAACCTCATTGGCAAATCCCTTCATCTCCAGAGCAGAGATAGCATCATGCGAGGCCACATACCTGGTGCACGTGAGAAGTAATGCATCTGGTGGTCTGGGTCAATTCACAGGTAAAGGGTCTCATGGTGCCACGTGATGAAGGCAAGAGTGGTGATGGGTTTGGTGGAAGTGCCATGCTGAGCTACAATGAGGTGGCTTCATCTAAGGGAGGACCCTGTTGGATGATTTATCAGCAGCAGATGTAGTTCCATGGCATTTACTTACTGGGCTGTTTGCTGGAAGAGGTTTCCCCCTCTGCTGTCCATGTCTGACCATAGGAATGGCCACACTGGGCCGGCTCAAAGCCCCACCTTGCCTAGGACATCAACTGATTCCTTATGGGGAGGAATGTAACAGCAGGGCAAGTATGAGGTGCTTTTCTCCCAGGCAATGCCTCAGCTTCCAATGATTCAAGGCCAGAGGTAGTACCCTTGTGTAAAAGCCATAGATAGAGCTGCTTTTTGAATCATGCTGGCTATAGGCATCCACAGATTTTTGTGGTAAGGAGTTTTAAAGTTTGTTCAAGCACTGGACATGCCACATGCTGACTTAATTTGATCCCCTCTGGTTCTTGAACTGGAGGAAACCAGTAACAGTGAATCCCTTTTCACTTTTTCTTTACCCCTCACAATTTTATAGCCCTCTATCATCTCCCAGCAATCTATGCTGAGTAGTTCTATTCTTCTTAATGATTCCTCACAGGCATAACGTTCCTTCCTTTTGGTCTTTCACATTGCCTTGATCCCAAAGTATATTTTAATCTAGTTTCTTGAGGTTTTCAGATCTCATTTAGCTTTATGACTTGCAGTGAGCAGAAATGCTTGGCAGAAATGTGCTGGTCTGAGGCAGGCAGAGAAGTTTTCTTCAGTCCACTGGCCTGTTCCAATGTGTCTGCGTCACATAGTCACACCTGCACTGGCATCTGTTCCTACCAATTTCAGCAGCCTACTTTAATCAGATTAACAGAACAGGCAGAAAGGCTCACCCTTTAATTAAATTATGGATATTATAGTATGATCAATCCATTGTTTTCTTTGCTGTACACAAGCCCAAATCCCTTGGAGACAGGACTCCTGCCATGACAATCACAGCCAGGCTCCAAGGTCTACTCTCACGCCCTGAGGCCATAAAAGGTTTTTTATACCCTGAGGTATAAAAAGTTCCGCATTTGTACTACTAATCTCTTTTACCTCCAGAAAAGGGTAGCCACACCTCAACTGCCTTTGGGTTCAGTCCCTGCAACATTCAAATTCCCGAAGAATATCCAGGAAAGGTTTGGGAAGGTGATAGTTGACCAAGACTAAAATGGTGCCAGGGATTGTTCTAACAGTTTACTAGTATTTAGTTGGGGTTGAGTGCCTGGCAACATTGCTTGGCACAATCAATTTACTAAAATTGCTGCAACTATCCAGCCTTGTGGCTGAAGAGGGAAAAGGCCAGGCACGTCTTCAGATCCATCAAGTTTATTTGATGAGTATGAGAACCACAACTGTTCTTTCCTCAGGCTTCCTCACAGCTAGATCAGTGAGCCCTTTGTGAAAGGGCAAAAGCCTGACTATGCCCCTAAGTGCCAATATGTGAGATTTAATCTGATATAATTTCAGGTGCAGCCAGCCAGTGGAGATTTTAATCTGAGCATGACCTGTACCTAATTTCCTTCTCCAGTGTTGTGGCTGCAGAGTGGATCTCCAGCCTTGTAGAGGTTAGCTTCCAACTTTGAAGAGTATGTTTACACATTAAATTTCCTCTGTACCTGAGAAAAGCCACTCATTTTCATTCTTGTTGCATATCTTCCTAAATTCCTGAGGCCAAACTTTCTGTCTTCTTGTCCTGACAGAATATGCTAAATCAAAATCCCTCATCTGATGAAGATACAAGGAGGTCTAAGACCTCTGTGCTTCTATCCTTTTGTCCAATGGGAGTCAGAGGTAGGAAGACATAGGCCATAGTGTGGAATGAGATGGAGGTGCATCTGGAAGAAAGCAGCCCTTTTGTCAAAGAGTATACAGTGCTGTTAAACGTATAATCAACAGTATATAGTTTACTAAAAGACCTTTCAATTGCTTGCAGTTAAAGGAGAAAAACTTTGCAGGCCGAGCAAACCATTGTATAAGGGAAGGACAATATTTCTGAAAAGACAGTCTTTGGCTTAGCATCAGTTTCCTGCTTTGCACATTCAACAGGCATCCAAAGTCAATCTGTACACAAGTAGGGTTGAAAAATGAGCAAGCTCCTGAGATCCTGAACTGCAAAGGTGTCGGGGTGGCTACATCCAGTAATCTTGTTTTGGCAATTTCACCAGCTGGTGGAAACATGATTGTCACCAAGGATTGGGCCTAATCTGAACTCCTCTGCAGCCAGGCAAAAGGACACCATTATTTCTGGGACATTTTTTGCATCAGCTTCCTTAGGACAAAAAGATGGGAAAGATGCTCCTGAAGTCAGGACTCTAGCTATAAAAACTCCTGAAGTTTAACCCTGTCAAAATTAAAAATAAATAAATAAACAAATAAAAAGTAAGCAAAAGTGGGACAAAAGCAAAGGGAAATTTTCCTTGAAATTTGGCACAGGAAAAAGTGAATAGAAAGTGGAAAATGCTAATAAAAGTTTTCATTTAAATGAACATGTGGGTGGCGCGGAGGGGATGGCTCTGCAGTCTTTTTCAGACAGCAGAATTTATACTCAAGTTTTTTCCATTATCTTGGTTCCAACAAAGCATTTCTAAGCATGTGCGTAGCTTTGTGAATGCATCGGCATTCTCATAGAAATCAGTGGTACCATATGTTCCAAGATAAGCAAGGGTTTAGGCACTTCAAGCATTCAGGATTCAAAACAGATCAGAGACAACAAATCAAGCATGCAATAAATACAATTGCTCACTCCTAAAAAGAAGTTTTGAAATATTTTATGTTCCTTTTCGTGCTTTTTCTTTTCTGAGAAAATCCCATCTCCTGGAGTCTGGCAATTTGGGGAAAACCTCAGGTTTCACTGGGAGTGAGAAGAGTATTCCTAGCTGATGTAATTGCCAAGCAGGTCTCAAAAAGTCTACCATCAAAGTCCAAAGCCTGGACTTTTTGTGTTGATGAAAATGCTAATTGCTTTAAAGACAGTCTAGTGACTTTTCAACCATGAGGGGTAAAACAGTGTAAGTGCAGAACACAGAAAACTGCAGTCGCAGCTTTGCAGCAGCAAAGCACGGTGTGCTCCTTCTCACTGAGGCAAGGAAGGAATGAGATAGACTGGGGAGAGAGCAGAACTTCCAGGTTTTGGCAGTATGGACCTTTCAGGCTCAGACATTTGATGTAATGGCTAAATTCTGTCAGCCGTTGTCATGAGATTTAGGCTTCAAATATTTTTAGGGTAGTGTACTAATCTTTTAGTACAAATGTAATAGAATATCAATTAAATTTCTTTACAGAATAAAGTATAGAATTATCAGAGTTTTCTTGCAAAGCTAGACATTTAGCTACAGCAATGGTAGGGTTTGTTTGGGTTTAATTATAAATACAGGTGCGTATTCAGGAATGTCAAGGAGAGAAAGAAAAACCCCATGCTCATCATATGCACTTGAGAAAAAAAACTCTAAATGATATTTTCTGTCTAGAAAGAGATTTTGAACTGTGAGAAAAGAACCTTTTGCTGACATGTTCTGGGAAGTGGAATCTTAACTGTAGTTATTGTAAGTTCACAGATCTTATCCTTGCAACACCTGATGGTCATTTCTCAAAATCCTGAATATTTGCAAATTTCTCAGCATGAAAATTGCCAGTGTTGGCACTGGCAGTGGGTTCTACTGGCCAAAAAGGGACAATGGCTTGTTCTTCAAGGAGGAAACAATGGTACAGCTCATGGAATGTGAAAGCATCTAAGACTTTATAAAAGAGAACTTAGAACTTCAAGACAAAAAGCCTCATGCTTTGCAGAAAGAAAAACAATTACAACATGAGCCAGCTAGGAATAACCAAGAAAAAATACATATTTAGCCTGCAAATTGAGGGAGCTTGACAATAATAAAAACTTAACAAAATAATTTCTGTTAATGTCTGGGAATATTCAGAAAACTGGCTATCAAAAGAAGAATTTTTTTCCCCTTGAAAAAAGATTAAATCTTGCCAAGACTGACCAGCTGTGTCTAGTGTGTTTATGCAAAAGCATTCACCCAGACTGGGAAAGAGACATATATATATAAACTGAAAAACGTTAGATGGAAAAGTTGTAGCCAAAAGTTTGGAGGAGCAAGGGTTAACTGCAGGTTCTTATTTGGGCTTGAGCATAGAAGTCAATAATGAGAGAACATAGGCTACTACTACTAAATATTTAATAGATACTTGGGCGATAAGCGTTGATATTGGCTTAAATCTGGCAAAATTTGGAATAGGCAGAGAACTCATGAAGTCATAAAACTGAACCTCCTGATTTATCGCTAATGGAGATAGTCACTGGGGAATGTGTGCAACTCCAGAAGGGGGAAAAACTGAGTCTGAAAGTTAGATGGTTGCAATACGAGATAGCCTGGTGAGGTGGTGAGCTCATAATCAGTCTGGATTTGCAGATGGCTAATAACCTTGTGATCGGCGCCCAGAAAAGCTGTGGAAATTCCTTTCAGAGATGTGGTCCATTTGAAGCCAGTGATTTGTAGGCAGTCTCTTTGCAGTACATAAGTACTGCTGCTGCCAGAAGCAGAAACTGTTACACCAGGCATGTTGAGGGGTAGTTGTCCAGGAGAGCTGGGAAATGCCAGAACACCTCACATTTTGGATTTTTAACTGCTAAATTCTCGGTGGCTGGAGGCAAGTGCAAAGTCCTGTCTCCAACCCAGTGGAATGCATTGGTTATGTTAACACATCTGTAGCTGCTCCTGACAAGTGAGCCAAGGCTTGCTGCGTAGGTCGACCCAATTCATTTGGACTGAACTGAGCTAGGAAATTATTGTACAAGCACCTAAACTAGCATTTTCAAGAACAAAAATCTATCCGTCATCCATGATAGCTGGGGCAGGTAGACTGGGAAATGTCGGTGAACAGTTCCTGACTTAGAGTAGCTATAACCTCCTGGCTGCTTCATACCACCTGAATTTTCTTCCCTGAGTTGTTTAATTTAGTATTAGGTATATATTAATTTAATATCCAGTAAAATGAATCAGGTCTTAATTAATTATGACAACCCACCACCTTCTGGAGAATATGAGCAGTGGCAATGTACAGTGACGGACACTGAGGCACAGAGAAAGGACACAACTCATACTGTAACACAGTGTCAGGACCTGACAGGGGACTCATTGAACTTTGAGGTCATCCCAGCCTTGGGTTTCATACTTGGATCACCACAGGTCAGATCAGTATTGTGGTACCGTGTGAACACCCTGTCTCCTCTCTGAAACACTCAGACATATACAGAAAGGAAAGAAAATATCTGTGGAAAACTCAGGTATTTTAGATACGAAACTCCAAGTTCTGCTCGGAGAGGTGTAAATCCCCGGAAACCTGTGCAGTTCCTCAAGGTTCATACCAAAGCTATTCGGACCAGAATCTGACTTTTCAGCCTTCACATTACTGCGTATAATTCCCACATGAAAATAGGTAGTTTCACCCTTTTCAGGTCACTCAGATCCTGGAAAGAGGGTCCCCCTCCTCTTCTCTTGACGAAGAGATTAAAGTAAGGCTGCTGGCTGAATACACCCGCATCACCGCTGCCTGTAATGGGGAGATTTACAGCTCTCATTACATACCAGAGGAGTTAAAGGCCATGCACCTCATCAGGACCTGTTCCCAGTTTATAGCTGCCGCCCACCAGCCCCACTAATGATCCCAGATAATCACTCCTTGAATGTTCCCAGTCACCTTGACTTGCTGCTTTCTCCCCGTGAGTCATGCTATGAGTCTACAACGTGGTATGCAGGAAAAAAAAAAAAGCTTTCTTACATCTGGCTTTAATTACCTTCATTTTTAATTAAGTTCTGTGGTTTTAATATCAATAACCCTGGCCTGGAAAGATTTGCTTTGCTTGGATGTTTGTTCTCAATACAGGCAAATATTGCTGGTCACTTATCCCATCCCATCCCCTGTAACCTCTGACCGTCCTTGTCAAATGCTACTGGGATTCACTGATGTCCTGGGGGGCCTGGATCATACAGACTGGACTGACCAGTTCAGTCTCCTCTTATTCACCGTGAGTCAACTGCAAAGTCCCCTCTCTCTCCCTTTGACTTTTGATTTCAGTGGGTGATAATTGTTACTGTGGCCAAAAGCATCAACTGAGGCTAATGGTCTTCTCAATTGATTTGAGACCTGAAGGGGACAGCTGGTGTAATAGCGAGCTCCCTTTGGCAGGACCATACTTTTACAGAATCACAGTATGGTAGGGGTTGGAAGGGACTTCTGGGGAGCATCTAGTCCAACTCCCCTGCCAAAGCACGGTCACCTAGAGCAGGCTGCACAGGACCTTGTCTAGGTGGGTTTTGAATATCTCCAGAGAAGGATACTCCACAACCTCCCTGGGCAGCCTGGGCCAGGGCTCTGTCACCCTCAAAGTAACAAGTTCTTCCTCGTGTTCATCTGGAACTTTCTATGCTTCAGTTTGTGCCCGTTGCCCCTTGTCCTGTCGCTGGGCACCACTGGAAAGAGCCTGGCCCCATCCTCCTGACACCCACCCTTCAGATATTTATAAGATCCCCTCTCAGCCTTCTCTTCAGGCTGAACAAGCCCAGCTCCCTCAGCCTTTCCTCATAGGAGAGATGCTTCAGTCCCCTCATCATCTTCACAGCCCTGCACTGGACTCTCTCCAGTAGCTCCTCATCCTTCTTCAACTGGGGAGCCCAGAACTGGACACAGTACTCCAGGTGGGGCCTCACTAGGGCAGTGTAGAGGGGGAGAGGAACCTCCCTCGACCTGCTGGCCACACTCTTCTTAATGCACCCCACGATCCCACTGGCCTTCTTGGCAGAAAGGGCACACTGCTGACTCACAGATTTTGGCCTGTATGTGTATACATACACACCACAAGCACCTCGCCCCATGGCAAAGACACCGTGGCGATACAGTCAGCATAAATAAAAAGGTGGAGAAATTAAAACCTGATAAAAGGAAATGCTTTTCCATTAACTGTGGAAGTCAACCATGGAGAGAACTAACACAGAGATGTAATAAGAGTCGAGGGCTGAACTTTTACCTGGCTGGAAAAAACAGGCCTTCCATCACTAAATATGAATGGACTAAAAGATTTTACTAAACCTTGAGTTTGAGGCAATATTTACGTATGAGAGACCTGAGACCAGCCTTAGCAGGTCACAGATTTTTCCAAAGTCTCCTCTGCAAGAGCTGGTGCTGCTAACAGTACGAGAGTCAGTGCATGCCTGGACCAGACTCTAATGTCCCTACATAGTTTGTTTTCAAGAGCGACAAAGAAATAGAGCAGACACGTCAAAGCTGGGCTCTTAAAGTCATTGAAGTGTAAAGAATTGACTGAGAATTTACACAGCCCTTGGAAAGTTACTGTTCATTGTATTGGAGTGCAAAAATCAGGTGGTTCTGCAAGCTCGGGGGACACTTTCATTTTCAGACGTCCCTCTAACACTTGGTAGTGTTAGGTTAACAGTTGGACTTGATGATCTTTTCCAACCTAAAAGATTCTATTGTATGATGTAATTATTGTACGATTCTGGTGGCCAGGCCTGTGAAGTCAGAGCTGCAAAGAGACTACATCTCTGCTAGAAATCCTTGCTTAGATTTGCATCCTCCATAAGACACATTTCAAGCCCATGAATGCACTGAAGGGCCTCAGTTGCCCTGACTGTCCCTGAGCACTGTCCACCTGTTAGCCCAGGAGCTGGATATAAGCTTAAGCTTCTGATCAGCCTGATCAGGGGTAAATGCCCCAAAGGTGGCTGGTAAGGACAGTTAATAGCTCTTGGTGTGGCCAGGGCCCTGATGACATCGACTCAGACTAGATTTGAGGAAGAAACTTTTTGCAATGAGGGTGGTGAAACACTGGCACATATGCCCCATCCCTGGAAACATTCAAGGTCAGGCTGGATGGGGCTCTGAGCAGCCTTATGCAGCTGAAGATATCCCTTGTAATTGCAGGGGGCTTGAACGAGATGACCTTTAAAGGTTCCTTCCTACACAAACTATTCTGTGATCCTATGACATGCACACAAACCCCACAACATCCGCCAGCCATATCCCAGCTCAGGCTGTCCTGATGACTGCCACATCTTGAGAACAAGAGAAAACATCATGGGGCCTGCGACTCCAGCTGGCCAGCTTTGTCCAGGCATCCCTGGCCAAACTGGTACCTCTGAGACTGAAGCAGAACTCTGTGTTTTGGGAGATGCCAAATGTTAGCGCTGCTGATACCAAACTATGGGAAGGTGTTCCAACAGCAATATGCTGAGAGAAACATAGCACCTTACAGAAGGTTTTGTTGGCATCTTGACGTGTTACCTCTTAATTGGCAGATTGTTTGTTGGTACTGTACCCTTAAGCTACAATCAAGATGGTTTTCCAACCACCTACAACCCTCTGCAAATGCCTGGGAGTGTCACTGCAGCTTATGTTACCTGGAGAAGATAAGTAATGGCTCAGGATACCAGGGAAAAAATAAATAAATAATGTGAGCCTATCACTGCACAGTGCAACACTCGGCCCAAGTGAAAGACCAGCACACCTATTAACTATATTGTTATAATTATATTATTTCAAGGACCTGTGTTTACACCTTGGTGCAGCTCTGGGGATGTAGCTGCAATTAGTACAGGGATCTCTCAAAAGTGGCAGGCAATGAAGTGTCAGCATGCTAAAGGAACTGGTCATTTTAATGGAACCACATATGACTTTGGGATTATGACCAACGCTGAGCACCAGAAAAAGGGCTGAAATATTAGAGAAGCAGCAGAAAGGAGAAGCGGGAGGATGATACAGAGCTGAATGGGTTGGTTGAGAAAACCTTGATGAACTTAAAAACAAGCAGGAGGGACATGAGGGAGAAGATAAAATTAGCTAGTGTAAGCCTGCAATCCTTTGGGGCTTAAACAGCCAACAAGCAGAAAGCATCTCTGAGAAAGCATCTCTAGAAAAATAATTGAAAATGTTTGGCAGCCAAAGCCAAGATTTTGCTGCACAGAATGCCCGGGGGATATTCTAGGGCACAATGTCTGGTTTCAAGTTCCCTGAGCAGCTGCATTTCGGCTTCCCAGAAGAGGTCAGTCTTTCCCAAGGATTTGTAGTGGGTTGCCCAACTCTTCCCAAGGAAAGCACTACGTGGAACATTGCCTGGATGGATTAAAAATAAGGAACAGCATGAGCCTGCCCAGACCACAGCTGCAGCCTCAGGTGAAAGCGAGCTCATTGCAAGTGTGAACTCACCTGGGTAATTTGACAAACAATTGACCTAATGTTCCTAGGATGCAGGAATTAGCACTGCCTTGGAGCGAGTTGGGGGACGAGATGGGAACACCATGCTTAGAAAAATGCTCTAAATTCACACTCTTTCAGCAAAATCTACTCTTACACGCAGTCATGCTGAAAATAATTTCCCTTCTTTAACACTCTGGCACAGACCTGGAAGAGACTTACTCTGACAGCAAAGATGGGTCTTAAGAAAATATAATGAAACCATGCTCCCTATGTAGCTGTTGTGCAATTAGTAGATCTGAATTACGCCTCTAACCCAGGGAAATATCCTAGCACCCTGGTCCTCCAGCTGTAAAACACAGGGCCTTTCCACCTGCACCGTCAGGTAACATCTTTACCTTGTCTCATTCATGTGTTTCTAGTCCTCCTGTGGGCTAAGCTTTCACTGTGGGCTGCCACAGGTCCCACAGAGTAGATCCATCCTTCTGGGTTTATGTTTGTATAGTCTATGGCTACTGTGATAAACTTCTCAACAAGCCGATACTGTGATGATTGCCTAAATTTTGAGACACCCTGAAACCTTTTCTCTGAAAGATCATGCCTTTTCTTTTCCATTGGTGTCTTTATCCAATTTTTAGCTTGAAAGCCCTAGACAGTCACTCTGATGTTAACTCTTTCAACACTGGTGATTCAGGTGGATGTAATGTCTGTAAAGGTTGGCATGAAACTCATGTGGACCTTGGACTTACTGCAAGGCGGGAGGCATAAAAAGAAGGTCCAATACAAGAAACAGAGAAGAGAAGAGAGGAGGATGAGGAAACAAGCAACACCCAAGCGGTACTTTAGGTGGTCACAGCAAGAACAAATTTTTTTTGCTGCATGGTGAACTGAGCTATAGATCACTAGGTAAATAATAGTTAAGGGCCATATTTGAAAAGATATTTCAGTCCTTAAATGCGGATACTAAATATTGCACCTCGTAAAGGCTAATGCTTTCTTCTTGATCTCCGAATCTCCTGTTGACTCTGAACTGCTTGCAGAATATGGCCCTTATTTGTACCCAAAGCCATTTCAAATGCAGGATCCTGCCTGCTTCCTTATATGGGTTGGCATTGCTGGGCAACCCGACACTCACGTCACAACATGAGCTTGTCAAAATCTTTCAGATCAGATCAAAATGTTCCGTTAGGATATTTAGGAAAAACAGAGGGGAAACTATTTCCTTTCATTTTAATGCTGTTCTCTTTTCTTCACACGTCCCAATGGCAGTCAAGAAAAGAACAGTTTTCAAATCTCGTTTCAGATTTTTTTTCTCCCTTGTTATTCAAGCACTTTACTGTCAGAAGGACTATATCTTGGTTTTCAAAGCTTCATATGTGGTTATCAGAATTTCATGAGCAAAGGCGATAGCAGTGCGATTTATGGCTTTGGCCTGATCGTGTCTTCTTGTTCCATTTCTCTGTGTATATCATATGACGGTCTTAAGTACATTTTGCGTGTGTGCAAATGTGAAGATCAGGCTTCTACCATGAAACTTATATGATTAAATACAGACATCTACATCTGCACTGATAACTGGTTTCCTTCCATGTCGATGGAGATCCAGGATGTGCTAGTGTACGGGGAAGCAGCCCATCCCATCCTAAAATAGGAATAGGAACAGGATGAGAAGAGACATGCTCATTGCTCATTGCTCATTTGTCTTTATAGGTTATTAAGGGAATCTACATGGAGTAGCTTATCTATAGGCACCTGAATTTTAAGTTAGATGAGGTTAATCCCCTGCCAAATGTTCATCAAAGTTCTGTTATTAAAAGGAAGTCCAGACTAAACAGTAATAAATGGAGCAGCACTGTTGCAATAACCTGGAGAAGTTTTTATTTATATGGAAATTGTCTGGGATAAAATGCTACAACTCATAGAACTGTCCTAGATTTCTTTCTTACAGAATCTTTCTGACAGTTCTTACTTCCATATGGTGAAAGAGAGATGGTTTTTCCCTGTGAAAGTTCATCCCTATCTTTTATGCGGTGTGCATCTTTTGACTAAAAGGTTGACCTTTCAGCTTGGACCCATTTTTCCAATTATATTTCTCTTAATCTGATTTAGATATGTCTCCTGTCTCTCCCATAAACTTTCTCATAGGGAAGAAAGTTGTTTGTCTCATGTTTCTGTTGTTCTTGTGAAATTGGAAGATGACAAGGCTCCTTTTGTCTGTCTGAAAAATAACATTTGATTTACCTATATACTATCCTATTCTGATTTGAATAGCTAGGAACTAGGCTGAGAGAAATCATAACCTCAACAGTGCTTATTTCAGATTGTGAGAAAAAAAATTCAGTGAGCGAGATCAGTCTCATCACATTTTAGGTATCTATTCTGTCAAGGTCTCTGTCTAGGCTAGTTACCTCTAGTTTACTTTGTAGTCAGTGGAAAGAATTATCACTTGGTTTCAATTAATTCATTAGACCTATTTTTAGATATCCACTTTTGAAGGAGATGAAATTCACCCCTCAAATGTCAGTCTTACTCAGTTTAGGAACGTTGTCTGGATGGCAACATCTACGCTGCAGGAATCTATATATGGTCAGAAAACCTCTTCAGCAACAGGTGGATAGGGAAAAGAGATTGGAGGGTGGGCAGGAATCCTTTATACAAAAACGAAGCTAAAAAATGTTTAGAGTTTGAAAGTTAAGAAAATACAATGACCGGGACGATAGTTTGGTGGGGGAATAATTTAACAGGTAGCTTGGGAAACAGCTATGATTTACCCATATATTCCACACTGCCTCCGAAGTTGTTCTGGGTATTTACAGTGAATTAAACAGTGATTAACACTGTGATAAAGTATGCTGAGCAAAGCTAGATAACAAGGAGGTGAATTTCAGACTCATCTGGGAAAGGGAGCAAACCTGAACTGCAGGACTGGAAAAAAAGGAAAGGAATATTCATCTATTCTGTGTGTGTTAAGAAATGAACTAGTGATCTGTCACAGTGGAGCTCCGTGTTGAAGTTCTAACTTTCTCTAGAACTTTCTGTGTGCCCCTTGGCACATGACTTCATCACTCAGTCTCTCCTCATCTACAAAAATGTGATAATAGTATTTTAACTTTTTTATCAGCCTTCTCCACTTTGAGTATAACCTTTATTTTTCCTGGGAACGACCTGAGAGAAAGAGAAAATAAGAACACACATGATCTTTGGAAGACTCTGCATGTTGGTTGAAGGGGGCATGTGACGCTGTTCAGCTGCTTCCACTGAGCATGTGCCCACTGACAAGGTCCTTTTGAACCTCTGATCCCTTTTGGAGACACAGCCCAGAACTTTAACACAGTAGTGAGGCTCTGCTTACATTTCATTGCCCCATTGGCCATGTATGACCACTGTGGTGGGTTGACCTACGCTGGCTGCCAAGTGCCCACCCAGCCACTCTCTCACTCCTCATCCTCAGCAGGAGAGGGGGAGAAAATAAGATGAAAAACTCCTGTGTCAAGATAAAGGCAGTTTAATTAAGAAAAGCAAAGGCCGCGTATGGAAGTAGAGAAAAGCAAAAATATTTATTCTCTACTTCCCACCAGCAGGTGACGTCCAGCCACCTCCTGGGAAGGAGGGCCTCAGTATGCAGAGCTGTGGCTTTGGAAGGCAAACACCGTGATAGTGAAAACCATGCCGCTCCTCCTCCTTTCTCTTCTAAGTTTATTGCTGAGCACTTCATGTAGTGTGGAATATCCCTTTGGTCAGTTTGGGTCAGCTGTCCTGGCTATGTCCCTTCCCAAGCTGTTGCCCACCCCTTGACCAGTGGCCTTTGGTGGGTGAGTTGGAGGGACAGCCTTGATGGTGTTTAAGTACTGCTTAGCAGTAGCCAAAACACTGGGATGCTATCAACACCTTCCTAGCTACAAATGCAAAGCACAGCACTATGAGGGCTGCTATGGGGAATGCTAACTCCATATCAACCAGAGGCAACGCCGCCGTGATCTACTTATCTTAGGGAAATCTGTCAGAAGATGCCAATGCTGTGGCAGCTTGCACAGGCTATGCCAAGCAGTTCCTATGAAGCTTGGGAAAAGCAGTGAATGGCAAATGCAAGCTGTTGCTGTCAGCATAGTCCTCATGGTCAAGAACTGAAAGCCATACAGGGCAGAGTTTGACTCACCTCATTTTAAATCCCTACAGCTGAATTATCCAGGGGAGAGATATGTTTAGGGTATGCTGTATTTGGCCTACTGAAGTTATCAGCTTTGGGGTGATGAACTACATTACATACCACTGATGGCTAACATAGTGTGGGATTTCTGTCTAGATCCATAAACAGGAGTCAAGGGAGCAGAAAAGCTCAGTGAGAAGTTTCCATTGTGCTTAAAGAGAATATTATGAACAAAATATACTTCTAGTCATGTAACAGCAAAAGATATTTTTATTTTTTAGTTAAAAAAGAAGACTGAAATTGTTTTGGTCCAAGATTAAACATTCTTTTTCTTTTCAGTTCACAAGAAAAAATCCTTTCTGCAAAGTGTAAGAGTTTATTTAGCTAAAAACAGCCCCCAACAGTTCTATTACAGACTAGTTGGAAGGGAAAATTTGTGATCATCCTTAATTTTTAAATTTGATGGAGAAAACATGTGCCAGGTTTTAGCCAGTTATTTAAATAACCTACTCAGCAGCTGTCAGTAAAAGTCCCAACCACTTTTGGCTCACAGCTCAGTGGATCTTACTGCTGCATTGCACTTTCCCTCTGCAGGTGACTGTTTCAGGAATGAGTGGTGCGGATTTGAAGGACTGATCATCTCAGTCGTTTTTGTAGAACATCCATCTCTGACCACATAACTGGTGACATGCGCAGGGAGTGACTCAGTTTAGTCTCAACTGTGGATGACCCTTGGACAAGTCTTCGTTATCCATCAAAACTCAGGCAAATACTGAGAGGCAAGAGTGTTCAGACAGATTTCTGAACTTTTTCTCAGATGAGCAGTTACTCTCACATACAGTTTGGTTTACTAGTCAAGTTAAAGCCAAGGTGGTTTGTTTCCATTCCAGCTTAGCTCTCCATGTCAACCACATAGGCACTGGCACCTAGTTTTCAAGATGAGGAAGAAGCATTTTTGGCCATATTCTCAAGGTTGTCTTCTGCTATGTCTATATCAGAGCCCAAAGAGCTCTGCGTAATATTCCTACACACCTCTGTGTCAGGTGTGCATTGCATGTGGTGAACCCTGGGTCCACATCTTCTCCTCCCCTTTACTTTGCCCTTACTACAGCCTGTGCTCTACCCCCTCCAGGGTAGCTGGTGCCTCACTCCCCTCCACAGCAGCTGGGATGGAAAATTTTCAGCTCTTCCTTTCTGGTTCCCCCTCACCCCCAATTTGTATTTTTCATCTTCCCAGCACCAAGAACAACTTACTCTTTTCTTTTTCTCCTCCATCCTGAAGCAAAGAATAGATTAGAAATTTAAATACTGTGAGTCACTCCCCTTTGCCCCTTTCCTCTCGCCCTGCTCTCCCCTTCCCCACCATCCCAACTCTTGGAGTATAAATCATTTTCTGTGGTCTGCAGCTCAGCTGGAAAAACTAACAAAACGGGTCTATAATGTCACCAGCATCTAATTTGGTGGATTTATGGGGTCTGGCCTTAAGCACTTGCTGCTTTACAGCATGTGAGTTCACTCCTGCAGGAACTCCCTCCAGATTACAGCTCTTTATCCTTGACTGCTGCTGTCTGCAGCCTCAGGAGTTTAGCAATGGGCAGATCCCTCTCCCTTGGAAAATGAGAGCTCTCCTTTCTGCCACACCCATTGCCACTGCCTGATGGGCCCAGCAGAGAATCGCAAAACNTTCCTGCAGCCAGGAAGGGCTTAGCAGCGGTGATGTGCTGGTTGCAGCAGGCAAATGTAGTAATTAACCAAGGCAGATCTGTTGAAGTTCACATACTGAGCAAGAGTCACACGGCTGGCACTCTCTTTGGTCTCCCTTACACAAAGGCTTGTCCTTCAGTGTTTTAATTTTTGTTTTAATTTTTCTGGTGACTGGCATTGTCAGATATAGGGGAATCACTGATCAGAAACAAAGGTTTTCCTGAGGGCATGCTTGTTTATGAAGCTCTGCTTTGAAAGGAGCCTCGCTGGAAGGTGTCGCTCCTTGTTGCATGGCTTGACCTAGGCAAAGGAAGCACAAGATGTTGTGTAACCAGGTAGTGACAAACATCCCTCAGCTGAAACCCTGCTGGCTGCAGTAGCATTGGGACCACCTTCCAGGAGCAGCCTGTTCCCTGGAAGACCCAGTGCTGGTGAGCATTAGCTCTTACAGTCTGTTAACACAGTATTTGCCCCAGAGAAACTAGTTTAAAGTTTATTTGAGCCAATCCATGCATCCAAGCCAGCTGCTGTTCAACAGCAAGCCTACGTTTAGATCCCCCATTCTTTTGTGAAACACAGAACCCGAACACATGGGACTGAGACCCTCTGCCTGCAAATTCAGTATTAAGCCTTACCAGAAAATAGCAGACACTCTCCTTCAACTCTAGTTAGGTCCACAGCCAGCTCGGATCTGACATTGCTCCTGGGATAAAGACTCTCTCAACCCAAAGCACTGATGCACCCATGCAGAGCAGAGACCCTGCAGTGACTTTACCTGGAGCCAGATGTCGGAATTGCTGTGACACATGAAGCATGGACACCTGGATAGCTTTGAAGGACCTCAGCTCAACATGGCAATGATGGGGTGCTGGGAGTTCAATTTGCTGTTTGCAAGTTGGCTCTGCCTGGGTGAATGCTCTGGAGGGTCATCTGCATAATGTTCACAATGCTCGAAGAGTAGGACTGAAACCAAACTGGCTCTGGTAGCAGGACAGCCATCTTCTCAGTGTTCTCAGCCATCTTCTCCCATCTGTGACTGTACAAGTGTGTGTGTGTGTGTATTTGTACTTACGTATATAGGTATTTATATCCCAGGTGTAAAACCTAGAATAATTCAGATACCAGGGTATGAAGTGAAGTGTTGGCTCCCTTTCCTACGCTTTCACTTATATATTTACCTTCTGGACATATATCTGTTTTCCAGTATAAACATACTTTTGGACAGAAGTATGTGCTGCAGCACAGGTCAGGAAAGGGATGACAGCTCTGATTTACATGCCATTTCCCTCGCCTTAGCATATTAAGCAGGTTTCTTCTCTGTCCACCAGCCCTGCTCCCTGGGGCATCACATCTCATGGAAACCAGTGATGCTTTGTGGAAAGCTGGGGAGAAGGCCCTCTTTGGGGGACAATCTATTTTGTACCTAAACTATGTGTGGCATGTTTCTACCTTGAGTCTCTGCGTGTGTAGCTGCAGGGATGTCTGGTTCAGTCTCCTGCTTTAAACGCTGATAAGACATGGGTTTAATATGCAGCATTCCCCATCAAATAGTGTGGATGCAGGTCCTCATGGAGCCTTGAACTATCAAGTCTAGTTGTTCTCCCCACCTTCAGGAGCCTATAAAACTTCCCAGCCGCATGAGAAAGGGAGTATAGCAACCCTCAAAGGATGGAGAAACTGAGGAACAGCTTGTGGATGGGAACCTGTCCAAAATTACACCACAAATGTCTGGGACAGCCAGAAGGAAAAGCCAGATCTGTGGTCTCCACCAGTTTACGTATGTGCGCAAACCACAAAGACCATCCAGACTCACTTCTGAAACCCACAAAATACCCACAGCTCCTGCTGCTGTGCCAACACCATTCTGAATAATTTTATTGATGCTGTTTGCCTTTCCTATCATGCTCGTTCCTGAGGGGAAAGATGATCTTATAGTGAGAGCACTGATCTAAGATTTAGGAGGAAAAAGGCTTTGGAAAATAGCCCTTGTTTTCGTGACAATTTTTGATAGACCTGTGAAGTACTTGTCAACATTAATTTTTGTTTAACATGAAACATTTTGATTTTATACTCTTTGAAAAATGTCACCGGAATATTTAATTCTTTAATTTTATTTAGTTTTTAACAAGTATATATTATAAATTTTCTATTTACAGGATGAAAGGTTTTGGCTTTTTTGCCCCATCAACTTCTCTCCCGGTGAAAAACACTTAGTGCTGAAATTTTACACAAAAAAGAAATCCATTGACAAATAAACATATTTTCCTTTCCCTCCAAAATGTGAGTACCTTGGTACAAAATGTTTTTATTGCTTGGGTTCTCACCAGACCCATTCTCATCACAGAGCAGTTGCTCAGACAAACAAACCTATTAGAGGAAATGGCACCACAATTTTTGCAGCAGTAAAGGGCCCTCCTTCAGCCCCACAATTTCTGTGTTCATCAAGTATTAGTAAGTCAAAAGAGATACCACCATTTCTCTTTATCCCTGGTGATATGGCAGTAAATGGTTCAATTTGTGACTGGTAATACTGATGTCATTTAAACAGCTGCCTCTGCAGAAGCCAAGCCCTTGGTATTAAATAACCTTTCTGTCATTCCTTAGCAGCTCTGGAAATCCTTTTAGAGCAGTAAGGAGCAAAATTATTGTGACAGCCGTGCCTAGATAGTACGTTGCCATTAAAGTCTCTCATCCTGGGGTCTCAGACTATTTAATTCAGCACTGAATTCTGCCAAAAGCTGAGAAAGTTATTACTTCTGAGTACATGGAAAAAGGGAATCATAATAATGGAGTGGGATTCATTTTGCTTAGGGTCAGTCATCTAAGAGGTCCAAGGTAAATCTGAGCTTTCTGTAGCCAAGGGCACCTTCAGGAGATGATTTGCCTCATCTGCATTAAGCAAGATGCATCGAAACTCCGGGGGTCTGTTTTTGACTCCCTGAAGTGTGGAGGGAGCCAAAAGGACTGGCTTATATTGTCTGCCTGACTTCAGCTGGCTAAAGATGGTAAGATAAATCCAGTCCGAGGTGTCAGGGAAATAATGGATATGTTGAATGCATTACCTCACCTCAGTTAATTACTTATTTCCTAGGGCTTTTTTCTTTTTCCTTGTCCTGCTTCTGTTTCAGGGAGTATGGAGCAGGTGGGTTCTTCACTAGTGGCCAGTTGTTGGCCTTAGGGCTGGCTGAAGTGAAGATGTGGCATGGAGTGATGTCCATCAGCAATAAGACCCAGTTTAATGTGATCAGCTACACCGAATTATACTTGCTGAGGCTCGTGGCATTCATTTGACAGATCTGAATGCCTCTAGAGCTCATGGAAGTGACTTCTGCCATTGCTGAGTCTGTGGGGTCTCAAGAGATTAACTCAGTCTTTCAGACCCTTTTTTATGGCTTTGTGATGATCAGAAGGCAGGAAGGAAAGACCTCAGAAATGAAATTGTCTCAACAAATCCCTCGGAGACATCCTACTCCCTTAGCAGTCCTTGCAGCAGCAGAGCACCGGCATGTATTTTCCTGTCAACACCCTCAGAGAGAAATCTGAGCCCCGGTGTTTAAAGCCAGATGCTCAGCTTCCTTCCCTGCCTGCACACATGCCAATCTGTTAGGCTGGCCTCCTGCCTGTTCCCAGGTGGTGTGCCAGGATCAACAAGCCCCAGATACCCAGGAAGGAGATGTGGCCTGGGAGAGCCTCTCAAAACCCTTGTGCTGACATACCCTCTGAAAGAGGATCCTCACAGTGACAACTCATAGCAAATGGCTGCCCCATGCTTCATGTTAAGGAACACGAAGATTTTGCCGACTAGATGTCTGGCCTGCTTTGCTATTTTTGTACCTAGCAAGAGCGCAAGTTACTGGAAGGGAAGGCCAGGCTCTTTGCCATATTTGGAAAAACGAAGCCCTGGGAGCAGACACCATGCTACTGGACTGTATTATGGTCAGATGGCTTCTTTCAGCCCACGAGGTGTTGTGCCTCAGCTGAGACTCCGACCTGGGACTGATGGACATTGGTCCTGCTGTCCCTCCAGCACTTCAGTGCTCTTTGACCTTGACCGGGTATCTTTGCTGTGCTTTCTTTCACACCATTTATATTTTTAGACAGGGTGGAAGATGTCAGACACTTTTTGTCTCTACAGTAACTCACCCAGTAAGACCTAGATCTTAGATGAGTCTCTGATGGGGTCCTCCAGGAAGCAGCTGATGGAAACACAAGTATTGGAAGGCTTCCTATTATGAAGGAGTCCTGGCCCAAACTGACCAAAACCACTGACTTCTGCAGACACTCCAGGGTGTGAAACACTGGAATGGGTTGCCCAGAGAGGTAGCGGAGGCCCCATCCCTGGAAACATTCAAGGTCAGGTTGGATGGGGCTCTGAGCAACCTGGTCTAGTTAAAGATGTCCCTGCTCACTGCAGGGGGGGTTGGGCTAGATGACCTCTACAGGTCCCTTCCAATCCAAATCTTTCTATGATTCTGTGATTCTGTGACAAATAAATATAGGAGACTAGAGGCCCATATAGCCATGTAACCTGTCTTTAAGGGTCATCAGTAGTAAATAGCTAGGAAAAGAAACTTCTTCCTTGTTCATGTTTTGGAAGTGAAAGATTTAGGGACTTGTTGCTATTATTATATTTACTACCCCTTGTGGACTTATCTTTTTGGTATTTCTCTGTGCTTCTGAGTGATTTTCTTTTTTTTCTGACCTTCACAAAGTCCTGTATTTACAAGTGCCACAGTTTTCACAGAGGTGTAGATAGCTCTGTATGAGATGAATACGAAATAACCTGCTTTCAAGGTCATTTATCTTCTTGCAGATAGAGAGTGGTTCATGCTGAGAGTAGGAGTCCCTGTAAACTAGAATAGAGATTTCTACCTAGCAGCTGGGGATTATGATACTCAAAGTCATATTTGCTTTGGGAAAGACACTGCAAGGGAGATAAAACTCTAATAAAGATGATTGCATTGAGTAAGCAAGAGGTTATCCATGATAATGCCTAATTTAAATTTTTGTCAAAACAGAATGGGAGGAGTGTAACTGGCACATGAACATGGGGCCAAAACCAAATGAAGAGACAGCTGCACGAAGATCTGAAATTAAGAAAATGCTTGGTCTTTTAGGTTTTCTCTGGTTATTTCATCAGGGCACCATAAGGAACTACACCTTTCAGTACATGAGCTTTACAGTAGACCTAAAAAGCAAGTAGCAAGATTTGTATGGAGGGAAAGGAGAGCAGACTAATGCACTTACAGGACTGCTATGTAACTCCTTCCAAGCTGAAAAACATCATGAGCTAAAATGCCTTACTGAATCAGAAGCTTCATCTTTCTGTGTAGGACACATCTCACCTAACTTCAGCCAAATTAAATAGGTTTCCTCTAAGTAGTTGTCCAGTCCCTCCTTATGCCTAATAGAGAATGACACCACCAGGATGCAAGTACTTCCACCAGGCTCAAATACATCTCAGAAGACAGGAGGAACCAGCTGTCATCATGTGAACTGACCTTACATGCCAGTACCTGTGATGTGATTTTCTTAAGGAGGAGTCCAGGTCAGGACAATTGACTTGCTCCCTGGGGAGAGAGCTCCTCCAGAGAGCTTATCTCTGGTGATGGCACAGGGATCCTGTGATTTGTTCAGCCATGTTGTAGATCGTATCATGAATCTCACCCTCTTATATTTCACTTCTGAGTCAGCAAGGTGGGACCTACAGAGACACAAACTCCCTGTCTATTGCAGGCAGCCCTGCACTGTTCAAAGTAAGAGCTCTTTCCTGACTCCTGTGTACATCTACTGGGACAATACTGGAAGCTTACTGGGAATAGTAAGCTCTGCTCAGCTTCCTCCAGAGGATCTGAGACCTCTTTCTATTAAACCATTTCTAGATTTCTGATCAGCATTTTGGGTTTCTGTTTCTCATCAACTGCGCATCACAAATCTGACCAGATAGTTGGCTTCCTTTTTAAAACATTTCCAAGTAAAAACAAAATCTGAAGCTTAATTATACAGTAGTAAATTACCCATTGAAAACTTCTGTTCGTGAAAAACAGAGCAATTTCATCTCCCAACACCACCACCTCCACCCTTGGAATAAATCCTGCGAAGTATAAATAGTGAGAAGCCAAAGAATTAGGGGGGATGCGAAACAGTGGGACTCTTGTTCTGTAACGCTGAAGTGTGAGAACTGAGGAGGGTGAGTCTGTCTGGGTGAATCATGAACTGACCGTGCTTGCTTACAGCCCATTCCTTAATGTATAGGCTCATTGCCTTCAAATGTTGGATTGTTCCCCTGCAGACAATCCATCGAGGGGAGAATTCAATGCCTTCGTATTTTCCATTAAAAAAGTGAAATAAAATAAATTGCGCATCTGTTATATATACCAGTTGAAGGGTAAATTTTTAATTGATACCAGCTCATAATAGTGATGCAGGCCAGGGGAGGGTACCACTGATTGCACCTACAGCAATTAAATATTTACAGGGCTGCTCTCTGGCACTAAGGCCAGCTGGGTTAAGGTAGGCTGCACCTGTACTATTAAAAAGTCTTATTTCCCAAATCAGGATGGCCTCATGCAAGTAGTAAGTGTGATATTGTCCTTATCTCCCACTAATACCTAATTTAAAATTAATCTTTTCTCAGTGTTTTTGTAAGGTGCTGGGCCCGCACAGCAAATGGGTTAGCTCACTGCTAGCTGAGCTCGAGTTTCAACTGCAACTGGCATGGAAAATCAAACTAGAATATTATATAAGAGTTCTGGATCTTTGGCTTCATAAAACCTGGGCATTACGAAAGTAATCTTAATTTATTGACAATCCTTATTTATAGGATTCGTCTTCCTAACTTCAACCCCTAAAATATGTGTCTTGAAGAACTTACATATTCAACCTCCCTTTGTAGCTGTTATAGAGAGGAATACGCAGATGGTAATTTGTCCCACCAGTGATGATTTTTAAAATATATTAGCCTCACTTGTGCTTATGTCAAAAAATGAAGCACAGTGGGTTTGGTTTTCTTTTTTTTAATTTTTTTTTTCATTTCTTATGGGTCTAGTTTAGAATATAGCTAGCAGAGAAGAGGAGTGTGGGTCAGTAAACTGAGAAGGAGAACAGAAAGTAAAAATGGCTAGGATATTTTAAACCGATTTTGTCTTGAAAGCAGTCACAACAAGTTTCATTTGGTAAAATATTGAGTGATCAAACAATAAATTAGTGATTTTTAATTCTTGAACACATGGAATGGGGATTTGTCTTTGTCACTGTCAATGTCTCCACCTTGGTAAGTCATCCCAGGCTTCCTTTACAGCTGATAAATGCTCATTAGAACAGCCACAGAAATATGGATGTGCTGTCTGGAAGTGACTTTTGGTGGTCTCTAGTCCAACCTGCCACTCAAAGCAGGAATAAGTAAAAGTATTGTTGGTATTGTTATTGGACATATCATAAAGGTCCAGGTGAAGGTTAACACGGAAGAATCACAGGCTTATGCAGATGGACTTAATGTGTGATAGCATGTATGTATGATATTCGGAAGCAGTCAATTTACTTAAGGGTGAACAAAAATCAAGAGCTTAGGGCTGAAAAGTCACACAAACATAGTGCACATGAAACCACCTTGCTCCAGAATTTGTTCTGGTGCTTTTTAAATCAAGTTAGGCTCTTTTATCCAACCACTTGCATGGAGAGACTATTTCCTAGTCCTCCCCACCCCCCATGCCAATTAGAAAACAGAATCATAAGGAAAAATAAAGCCCATGAGGCACTGCAGCTGCATGTCTTTGCCAAAAATATTTCCATTATGTATCTCTCTTACTATTAGGTTAAAACACATTTATTTCCCCCTCCTCCCAGGAAGAAGGCACATTTTACAAGTCACAAAACCAGAATCCAAAAGCCCAGTTTCCCATTAGGAGTCAGTTTTGGTGGAACGTTTTTCCAAGGCCACGCTGACAAAACTGCAGGCAGAACACGGCTGTGCTTCTGCAAAGCTACAACACGCGCAATAAATAGCAAAGGCAAGAAAAAAAAAAGGAGTAAAAGGCCTGAGAAACACTGACTGATAAGGAGAGGCAACACATCTGACTTGTCCTGTGCCTGCTCTTGAGGAGGTTTTTGTCTAGCCTGAGCTGTCTGCACAGCCTTGCTCCACAAAGCCAAAGTGCCTTGCCACTGTTCTTTTCAGCAGTGCAAGGCAGCCGCGAACAGGCTTTCTCTCTTTTGCCTTTCATGTTGGTGAGGAGGGCAGGTCAGTGTTAGCAATCCCTCTGCAGCTCTGGTTTGGTGCCTTGCTGAAGGCCGATAACATTTCACTGCTGAAAGGCGGAGGGGTAATTAGCAGGGATATAATGAAGGTAAGTGTGTAGTAAGGAATGCTTCAATGCAGTTGGTCACCGATGTCCTCAAAGCCTCTATTGTTGCTCCTGCTGGGCCTAACAATTTGTCCCTCTGAAGCACACAGATACGGATCTTTTTCCGTCTCTCTGGAGAGCCATCCGACAGGGCTGCTTGAAGAAGGAGATACAGATCAGCCTCAGTGACTCCTTCAGCCTGCTGGAGTGGCTTCAGAGGGCATTGCATGTCAAAAGCAGTGTGGAGCCTCCCTGCATCACCGAATCTTGTCAGCTATGGGCTCCAAATGGGGCTCCTGCGGTTCAGTTATGCAGGTACTGGGTAAAGACACCAAGCTTCAGGTTGCTGTGATATTCCCAGTAATCCCTCCAGGCAGAACTTTCTTTGGGGAATTCTTCATTCTGAGATTTTTGTCTTTATTGGTGCAACCCAGGTGAGAGTTTTAGAGGTCTAATTCACCATGCAATTGTCCAGGATTACACTGCCTAATTTGCTTTGACTTGGGCAGAATGAAACCATGGCCAAACTGGGGAGCCAGAATGGTCCTTGTGCTGCTCTGCTTTGGTCCAGCTAAGCTTCTAACTTGGCAGTCATGCTTGTGTTTGCCAGGGCAGCAGTCTGCATGGGGAGCTTGCACACCTGAAATGCATTGACGCAGCAGGAACTCAGCACTATTTCTAATGCAGAGCATGAGATTGGAGTCTAAACCCCAATTCTCTTGGTAGCAGCTATCTACATGGTTCAGGGGCCAGACACCTAGGTAGTACCACCAGTGTTACAGACAGTGGGAGATGTGATCTGGTCCTTGTGCGTTTAGAGGCTTTTGCAGGGATGCAACGAGGAAGGCCAAAGCCCGCCTGGATTTGAAGATGGCAAGGGATGTCAAAAACAACAAGAAGGGTTTCTTCAACTACATCAGCAGCAAAAGGAAGGCTAGGGACAACGTGGGGCCGCTGCTGAATGAGGCGGGTGTCCTGGTG
>Ga0065711_1032766_pt1 | contig 26728 bp, 20 predicted proteins | sample Hoacrofraction12_FD_59098 | JGI IMG/M metagenome (GOLD analysis project Ga0065711, IMG submission 59098) | Hoatzin crop microbial communities from Cojedes, Venezuela - Epithelial fraction 12 v2 (version 2) | ecosystem: Host-associated > Birds > Digestive system > Esophagus > Crop | place... | reverse complement strand
CCCCTCACCATCCTTGTAGCCCTCCGCTGGACTCTCTCCAGTAGCTCTTCATCTTTCTTGAAGTGGGGAGCCCAGAACTGGACAGAGTACTCTAGATGAGGCCTCACCAGGGCAGTGTAGTGGGGAAGGAGAACCTCCCTCATCCTGCCGGCCACACTCTTCTTGATGCACCCCAGGATCCCACTGGCGTTCTTGGCAGCCAGGGCACACTGCCGGCTCATGGTTAACCTGTCGTCCACCAGGACACCCAGGTCCCTCTCCACAGAGCTGCTCTCCAGCAGGTCCAATGATGTCCTGGCTTTCCTTAATTATCCAAGCTCTTAACTAAAGGTATGTCTACATGGTCCAGTGGAAGCTCATGCAGAGAACCTGGTTCTCATTAGGTTAGCTCACTAGCGGTTGCTAGACCAGTTAGTGATGCTCTAAAGCAGGAGCCTTTGCATTAATGCTACTGACTGCCACAGCCAGACCCTGGAGGGAGGTTCAAGATCAGACAAGCCTGCAGCTCCAGGTAAGGTCTGCTCTTCTACTAGTCTCTTCCAGGGGGAGGCTTGGGAAAATAGTGCATACAGCTGGAAGCAAAGCTCGAGGGTGCAGTGGCCCCATATCTACTCCTCCACAGTTTCCCTGTCTTCACTCCTCAGTCAGTAGGGACAAGGCACTTTCTATAGCCAGTTCAGCCTGGTTAAGGTGTGAACCAGCTGCTGCATCCAGCCCTTACTACTGACAACAGAGGGATCACAGCACAGTTGCTCCCTAAGCAGAGATATTTAGATGCCTACAGTCAGATAGCATGAAACCAGGATCAAAGGATGTGCCAGCCTTTATCCTGTGGCATAACTGCATTTATTCTCAGAACTGCTCTGAAATATAGATGTGCATAATTGCTTTTAAATAAATGTTCAGTGCAGGTATAAAAAAATCTTAATGTCTGCAGCACTGCACTTATGATGAGCAGCCTTATAAAAACTAAACAACAATTTGTGTATGTACCCAAGGTAAAAGGGGCTAGTAATAAGTTAGCGTCAAGCTTCTAGGGGATTAATATATGAACATTGGGTTAAACATACTTTATTTTTTAAAACACTCAGGCAGCATCTTTCTGTGCAGCTTGTTATTAAAATTGACATGAGTGACTATTAACTACTGTACATAAACACACTGATGTCATAACTCACCCTTTATTATGCAACTACAGGTAAGTACATAAAAATTCAATGTACTTGTATTGCATCTTATTTAGATTGCCATTCCAGTGAAATATAAAGTGTCACCAATACATTTGCTCTACTAGCAACTCCATAGTAAATTACAAACAGACTCATTGAAGCTAATCCTCTTGTAATTTATCTAACATGATTTTTTCCATTTATATTCAAGGTGCATTATGAAAAATATGCCACCTCATTCAAAGAAAAAAAAAAATCCAACCTCAAAACCCAACTGAACATTTAATATCTCATGAGGCCAGGATTAAACAGCTACTGACCTAGAACCTCTGATTTAAATAAACTTCAAGAGTGTGTCCTTCATCTGTTGTGTTTAAGGATAAGAACTACATGCCAGTACATATAACAACAACCACAGCAAAGGGTAGCCTGGGTTGCGGCCCCGAGAAGCTCAGAGAAAGGATATTTCAAACATAGTGAGTGCCAAGAGAGTCTTTCCCTCCCAGGTCTAGCAGTCAGTAACCTGAGCGAGTCAAAGATTTCAGCAAGGCCATTGCACTTAGCAGATTCACGTATCTTCTGTAAAACCCATACAGACAATTTTCCACTTTTAGGTACAATTATGTCCGGTGCCAATAACTTTTGGTCTGGTTACGAGCTTTCTGAAAAAGGAGCTTCATGTATTTGCTTTAAATCTACTGTCTGAGCATTTCAGTTGGTGTTTTTAATGCTTGTATGATGAGAAATAAAAAAAATAAACATTTCCATTTTCTCCAACTTATTCTTGATTTTTTTCTCCCTTGACTTTTTTTCATGTGTCAGGTTCCTCTTCTGTTAAATGTATATGCTTGTATAAATCAGTATTCCTCTTGCCCTTCTTGGAGTTCCTGGGAGTTAAAGGAGATGATACGAGGGCAGACTTTGGCACTGACTGTCCATGAAACAGCTGCAGTGCACTTATGGTTAACAAAATGAGTTTACTCCAAGAAGCGCTATATAAAATGTAAAGCTGGAGATGGTTACAATTTCTCACTTTTAAGGGGGTGACGTCTTTATCAGATGCCTGCTCCAAAGTATCTATATAACATAATCTGATCAACACTAGAGTTAGGTAGGGATTAAATGAGACAAAAATAATCGCCATAAATTTGGAAAGACTGCTTTCTTTAAAAACACGTTAGCTGAAAGAAAAACTTTACAGATCAAAAGAATATATCAAAAAGAAACCCATTCTAGAGAGGAACATGGGAGATAAGCATCAGTGGTTAATCTTGATGTAGATGAAGAAGCAGAATGCTTTTCTGGGGCTACACTGATGAGAACTATATAAAAATGGTCACCAAACAGAACAAATTGTTTTTGGTAACCTAGGCTGTTCTGAATAGCAATTTTCACAAAGCAAATCCTGAGTTTACAACTACTGAAAAGTGTTGAACTGGTCAGCTGAAGCCTATGGTCCCTTTTGTAGCTGTTCAGAGCAGCCAGCTGTTATGTCAACCGCGGTGACGTAACCAGCAGGCACCCAGGTCTGCAGTGTTCCCTGGGATTCACAGAAATTATGTGCCAAAACCCCAACCGAATTCTCTTGCAAAAAGGCACTTCATCCTCCTTGGTTCTCTGGAAAATCCCATCCTCAGATCTTTCCAGCAGCACTATCTTTGGCTGATTTCTGTGTTAATCTGAGCTCAGAGATGTGCTGTGCACATTTATTTAAGAATAGCTATAAAATCTACTTCAGAAAAGTATGCAGTCAACTACTTAGTCTCTGTCCTTAGAGGCATATTTTTAATGTTCATTTATTTATAAAAAAAATGTTCATTTATATATATATAGTAATATCATTATAACCCACTCAATTCAATTAACAACACCATGAAAAAGGGATGAAGGTTTTTGTTCAATTCAATTGTAAGCAAATGAAGCAGTAATAAACCCCCAATTAGCACTGAGGAAAATAGGCTGAAGGATTTTTTTTTCCTAGCATTTCACTGTAAACAAAAATGTGTGGCTGGCATTCAAGAGGAAGGAAAATACAATTTAAAGACACTTTAAATCTTCAGTGATTAATGTCATGCCAAATGACTCATTAAAATTCCCATAAAAATATGACTGTAGAAAAGAATTCTCTTCTGAAGAAAAATCAAATGTAATTAAGAAGATCGAGAGAGAAAGAACGGGGGAGAAATTACGAGCCAAAATCAAGCTAAGCTAAGCTGCCAAACAATGTGTTTCAAGGGGGATGACCAGACCTTTGTTGAAAGCATCAGACTGGGACTCTGGAGGAGTGCACCCTGGTCCCAGTGTTGCCGCAAACCTTTCGTGTGACAGCTGGCAAATCGCTCACTGGTGGCTCAGTGCCTTGGGCACGAAGCAGAGATGATGACAATTTCCTTCCCCCACTCTCGGACAGTCTTGTTGGTTTTGATCTAGGGTTTGTGGCAAACGTGTAGAAGATCTAGCCTGAGGAGATGGTAAGATTAGAAGTGCCTCTCTTACAGTTTGCTGGGGCAAAAAGTGGTCTGATTGCAAGGCATCAGTGATGTTAGGACCTCTTCCTGCTGACAGAACTCTTGAGCCTCAGATCCCAAAGTATCATGTCCCCCCTCCCTAACGTGAGGACAAATATATTTACACACCTGTCTCATCGTATTACGTCTTGAACTGCTGTTGTGCTGCCTTGCATCACTGACTTGCATTGCTGATCGTCCTTTAGGGCTCCTGCCCACTTTCGACGTCATTTCTTTGATAAGAGTGCATTGCAGGACCAGGTTCTGTCAGGAGCCTGGCACTGATATCCCTTGCCCTGCATGCTCAGATTTTTGCGCTGCAGCCCTCAGCAACTGGCTGAGGGTTTGGCTTTAATCGTGTTGTTCAGCACACATGCTAGTTCATACCTGGCTTCAGCACACTCTATGCTATTTTTGAATCAGGCAAAATATCTTATTAAGGTGACAGGTGGCCTGGCACCACAGAGGCAGGTCTGTTGTGTGTGACAGAAAAAAAACAAACCAAAAACCATAAAAAGTTATTTTGATTTCAGTATTTCCTCATTGGTTAGTGTACCCTTCAGTTTGATTATCCTGGGCAAAAATCTGATCACATTTGATTTCCCATTGGTTTGGGTTTTTTTAGGATTTTTTGTTTATTTCTGAAAAGGAAAAAAAATCTGTTTTATAAGTGGTACCATGTACTGCAGATGTCCTATGAGGATTCAATATGAAAGAAATGCTTATTGAATGCAGAGTGCAAACAGGGAGGGGAGAAGGAAAGGGACCAAGTGCTATTTATAGCCTATATTCAAGTCATCTGGGCTAAGCATTGTGACTGCTTGTCTCCACTGGCAGTGCAGGGACTAAGACTGTGAAGCTTAAACTGGGCTGTCGACACTGCTCTTGACCAGACACATCATGACTTTCATATATCTAAGCAAAACACCTTTCTTTGGCTGCCTGATACGGCCCCAGGACTCTCAAGATACACCTAATAGCCAAGGTCTGTTGTTTGCCACTGAGGTCAAGCGCATGGCACAACCCATGCCCAGAGCTGCGTGCCTGACTCCAAAAAGCCGCCTGGGAATGATTCTGGCTGTGATGGTGTCTGCATCCTTCCTGGCCATTGGCTAGGAGAGTTTAAGTAGTCATAGCCTGCGAGCTCTCTGGGGTAATGATAAAAGTTGCTCTGTCTAGGATGATCACAGCACTTCACTGCTCTGTAATATGAAAAGTCATTTAGCTGTCAGACCAAGATGTGGCAGCTTAGATACTGATCTCAAGGCCAAATATGGTTGACACAAATAACTCATGTCTCTCGTAAAGTGAAATTTTCCTTCATTAAACATAGATGCATGCAGTGCAATGTTCAGCAGTTTGCTCTTTTATATCCAGGCTCTGATTGTTTTATTTTTATCCTTTAAGAGAAATCAGATGTTAGAGAGGAAGCTATTCTTAGGCTGACTGTACAAGTGCTCAAGCCAAGCATATCCATATAAGACAGCTGCCGGCAAATGACAATCCAGGGTTGTGCTTTCATTGCAGAAACAGCAGTGTGAGTGCTGGGCATGCAGACATGGCACCCTTGGGGAACAAGAGAGGAGCTGTCGTTGTGCTTCTTGTTCTCATCTCAGGTCCTTGGCAGTGTAGGATTCTGTTTGTAACAATAATTCATATGAGAAAATTACTCCCTTAGTGTCACTACCTCCTTTGCATAGCCATTATCCCCACTGTCGAGGTTGGATGCACAAGTGCTAGCCCCAAGGGGATAAATTGTGCTGGATGATGCTTCTTTGAGTTAGTCAGGCACCTCTGCTCCACGCTGCCAGGTTGGTGAGCATAGACCCAACAACCAAAGTGGAATTTGTAACAGTCTGATGGTGCTCTGGTCTGTCCCTCGCTTTAGAAATGCATTGAAAGGGTAGGTTTATGGTAACAACAGTAATTCCAGGATCCCTCTGCTGCTCTGGGCTATACATCAGTTCCTGTCATGAAACAGATATTAACTGTCCCTTTTGCCTGTCTATTTGGTGTAGACTCCATCTTTTTCTGTGTGCTCATACAGTATCTGACCCAATGGACCTTTGTTCTCATTTGAGATCTTTAGGTATTGCTGTACCAAGAAGGAATCAAACAACACGTGTGAGTGCATGTCCCCAAGTACCGGGAATGGGCTTTGTCCAACACAACTGCTCAGAGGGTCCAGTCAGCCTGCCTTGTCCCACACCATGGCTGTGAGAGCAAGCATCTTCTGGCACACCAGAGCAGCACGGGGCAGTCTGTTAGTATACACATGGTGCAGCACAAGGGAGATTGCGGCTGGCCTAGAAGTGTCAACACTGAAGCAGACTACTGGTACTGGGTCCTCAGAGTCTGTAACAACTACATGTGTTTGTAAAGGTTGATCTCTTGCGCCTGAAGAGTTGCTGCTGACATCACATGCTTTTCTGGGCTAATGATAATCACAGAATCACAAAATCAGAGAATGTTAGGGACTGGAAGGGACCTCTGTGGGTCATCTAGTCCAACCCCCCTGCTGAAGCAGGGTCACCCAGAGCAGGCTGCACAGGACCTTGTCCAGGCGGGTCTTGAATATCTCCAGGGAAGGAGACTCCAAAACCTCCCTGGGCAACCTGTTAATGAATCTGGTCAGCCTAGGTGAAGGTAGTTAAAAATTTCAGTGCTTCAGTAGGCCCATACAGGGCAATATAAAGAGTCTGATATCTTCTCTTGCTAGAATTCCTGCTCTACTTTGGTGGGTTTTTTATTAACCTCATCTCAGTAGTGAATAAGGCAGGCAAGTATAGTTGTCAATTTGCTTACACAGACATAGTTAGCTTGTAAAATACAGAATACTAGCTCTGAAGCTTTGCAGTATTTCAAAACATTGGCATCTTTTCATAAATATAAATAATTCTGTTTTTTCTTGAAATCTTTTTTGCAGCTAAAGATTTTCAGAGTCTTTCCTGCATAGATTGAAATCTTCTGGTAGAAACATGCAAAGGGAGGGGAAAAAAAAAAGAGAAAATAGGTAAAAAAAAAACAGAATAAAAGAAAATTTTGAATAATGTTAGTTTCTTTGTAGCTGAACATTCAGTTATGCTTGTAATAAATGCACTTAGTGATGAGCAGAGTCTCACTGAATCAGCAGATTGCATTTGTTAGACGCTCACTGCAAATGGTTAAAGCAGGTGCGATTGTGCACTAGTAGTACCTGTTTGTTATGTGTTGCTAAGTGGTCAAATACTGGAAATCAGATAATGACCAGTAGGCAAGTGCTGAGCCAAGCCCAAATCTGCCCAACCTTATTGCTGAAATTTGCTTTAGGGCTTCAGCTAAGACAGATGCAACGGCAGCAACTACGGGAGCAGCAGCTCTGCAGTGCCAGAAATTCCCCAGACTGGAGTCCGTAATGCACAGGCATGTGTTGCACTGGTGTGTGAGGAGGCAAGCACAGCAAGACGGCAAATGAGTGAGGAGCCGCAAGGCAATACTCTGTGGTCAAATCCTATGGAGGCCAATGTAGTCATCTTAGAGTGGGGACCAGAATCAAGTCATGAAAATGTAGAATAATGCATTCCTACTGCTCTTCATTTACATCTGACCTTGAAAAAAAATTATGTACAGAAATGACCAGACTTCTCTAAGTGACATTTTTTCCTTCTGGGACAGTGGAAAAAAAAAATGATGCAAGGAATTGGGGTTTCACAACTTGGAGGAAAGGAGTCTGAAACTAGAAATGACTCTTGTTACAGAGAGTAACGGAATATACTACTCTCCATGTCCAGGGTGTATAGGGTAAGAAGAAGAGGGCTTAAATTATAACGAAACAGATTTGGGTGAGGAAAAAGTTTTGTAACAATAAGGATAATGAAGAACTGGGGAAGATGTGGGTATTCCAGCATAAAGTTTTGAAGAACAGGGTAGACAAATACTGGGTGGGAATGGCTTAGGTGTACCTAATCCTGCCTTAAGGAGGAGGGAAGGATTATATATGAGTTTAGCTTTATTTTCTATGAGTCAAATCCTCCTAATCTGCAAGGCAATTAGGTGCCTGGCTCCAAGGATTCGCTTTAAAACTGCCAGATTAAGAGATTCTGAGCATTTTTGCTAATAGCTTCACTATAAACTACATTAATATGAGTTAATCATTAGTGTGTCTACTCAGCTGGCAATTTACTTATTGGCTTTTGCCTTTAGAGGGTGTGATCCTGTCACACACCAAGGTCTGGGTGCTGAGCATTAGCAACTCACTGAAGTCAACAAGGGTCAAAAGTCTTCATTCATGCCCCTGGTCGTGCCTTAACTTCCATTAAAATCCTCAAACATTTTATTTGTATCTTAAGATATTATCATATGAATCTCTGAAACTACTACCCTGCTGATGACGCTTTTGGGAAATTGCCAGAAAAGATGTGTTCTTGTCCTTTAACTGGATAAAAAATTAATATAGATTAAACTAACCTCAGTTTCTTCACCCTAATGAATGTTATATTTAACTTGCTTTTTATCCAGCCAGGGACTTGCACCCTTGCATGTGAGTGCTGAATACTCATGTGACCAATCCTACTGAAGTCACTTGGTAACTTGTAAAGTCTTGCTTCTAGGAACAAACTTTCAATTTTTTTCCTCTCCATAGCCTGGTTTCCACAAGTAATCCTGTTCTTGGGTTCTCAGTCTACAGCTATAAAGGAACCTGCTCCTGGACTTTAAAGGAAGCATTGGCCATCTTGACGGCATCCTCCTTCCAATGAATCCTGGGGGAAATTCTTTTGTGTTGGACAAACAGGCAGATATCGTCAGTCTTTTCAGTTCCCAGGCCTTTCTGCATGGGTGTCCTGGTTTCAGTTGGGATAGAGTTCATTTTCCTCCCAGTAGCTGCTGTGTTTTGGAGAAGAATGTTGATAACACTGATGTTTTCAGTTGTTGCTATGAAATCTAGGACTTTTCTGCACTTTCTCATACCTAGCTAATGAGCAGGTGTGCAGGTGCTGGGAGGGAGCACAGCCAGGCAGCCAGCCCGAGCTGGCCAATGGAAATATTCCATACTATAGGCGTCATGCTCAGTTTATGAATGGGGTTGGCCCGGGCCCTGGAACTCCTGGGAGTTTCAACTATATCTTTTTCTTCTGGGAGTTGAAAATCTTTGCTGTGAGTTTGGTCTTTTTTTGGGAGTTCTGTAAAATTCCCAGTATCCGTGAGTTCTGCATTCTGCCATCGCTGCTTGAGGACTAGCTATTCAATTTGTCGTTGGGTGGTGAGAAGAAAATTATATTGCTTGTTTTGCATATTAATCATTATTATTATTATTAGTAGTAGTAACAGCAGCAGCAGCAGTAGTAGTAGTAGTAGTAGTATTTTCATTTGTTGTTTTATTAAACTGTCTTTATCTCAATCCATGAGTTTTATCTTTTGTCCATTCTCCTCCTGATCCTAGTGGGGGGGAAGGGGAGGGATGAGTAAGTGGTTGTCTGGTCGTAGTTGCTGTCTGCTGGGTTATATCACAATAATGGGCAAATTGCATTGTATTTTCCAGAAAGCATAGGTCATACCTGCCTTCTCTAGATCTGTAATGCAGGGAACTTGCACAAATCTCCATTCCTACAGGGATTCTTTGATTCCCCAGAGACTGGCTGTTTTGGGTTTTTTTTTTTTGGTGTGAGCCTCAATTGCTACCTCCAACAGAGACTTTTAACGACAGTCAGAGGGGCTCCAAGGGTTAAACTCTGTCCTGCCATTTCCCATTGGTTTTTATTTAAAGCCACTTTCCTGATGAGATTTCTGATCATTAAATACACTTCTGTAATTACATTTCCCTGGGATATTTTACCATCATTTCTGGAAACCATGTTCACAGGTGGAAATAGTCCTCCCCCTCCCTTGTTGTATCTACAAGGGGAAGTGCCAACATTTTATTTACCTCCCAAACCACCTCTTCTGTCTTGCTGAATGAGGCCTTTCACGCTCACCTAATAACCCACAGTCTGCATTTGCATGGTTTCAGATAGATAATAAAAGCACTCATCTCCATTTATCTCAGCCCTGCTATAAATCTCTTTGTAGCAGAAAGTGCAGCCATTTGGCAAGAGCAAACGCATGGCTCAATTGCTTGCTGAAGAAGAGTGCAATGGCTGCTGACGTGCTCTTTCGCTGGTGCTATTGGGAATTAGTTCATCTTCCAGAGCCAGCTCTCTGCCATGAAGCGAAGACCCTTGAGCCTGAAAACCACTGAGATTCCAGTTAAGTGTCAGGCAGAAGCTGGGAATTCACTGAAGAGCTTGAAAAAGAAGCTGAATAATGTCAGGTGATGTCTTCAGGGAGGGAAATATTGATTGGAAGCTGGGAGGGAAAGTTATTGATTCGGATTTTTACCTTTTGGTAAGAAGAGTTTTTGTCTGGTTCCTCCCCGTCCCTCCCCACGGCTCCACGGCCCCAGACTGCTGATCGAGCCAATTCCCCACTACAGAGTCTGCTCCACTCTGTCTGATCTGTGTTTTTAACAGATGGCAAAGGCATCCAAAGCTTTCCTTAATACCTTATAAATCTAAATAAGTGCAGATTCTCTGCTCTGCCGGAAAGCACTTGGGCAGCCCAAGAGCTGGGCACTGGTCAGAGGTTTCTCCCCATAGTGCTCTGGTCTGGACTTGGGGCACCCTGGGTACGGATGGGAGGAGGATGGGGACGAAAGCTCAAGAAGCCGTAGGATTTCCCTAGTGTTGTCGTTTGGCCGTGGGCAGCAACAAAGGGCCATGCGGTTGCTCTGTCGCCCTTCCCACCACTGTTGTGGGGAGAAGAATGGAAAGAAAAAGGTAAAAACTCTTGGGTCGGGATAAGGGCAGGTTAACAGAAACATCAAACGAAGTGAACAGTAACAACAGTAATACCAATAAGAAGAATCCACAAAACTGTATATGTACAGAGCAACTCTCGCCACCCAGTGCCCAAGAGACTCCGGAGCTGTGATTAACTTCCCCCCAGTCAGCTCCCCCACGCGGAACCCAGCATGATGGCACATGGTATTGAATACCCTGTTTTGTTTGTCCAGTTTGGGTCAGCCAGCCAGGCTGTGTCCCCTCCTGGCATCTTATGAAAATTAACCCTGTCCTGGTCAAACCCAGGACACCTGGTCAGAAACACTGGGCTCAGAAAACTCCAGAAGTACTGCAGTCCAGGAAGGGAGATGCTGGGCCCTTATACATACAGAAGATACTGAAATTTTGTGGTTCACGGAGGAGCTTTTCCCATGGATGCAATGTGTCCATAATCTGCCTCAGTCTCTTTGATGCTTCCACAGTGTAAAGCACAATATAATAATTTCTTAAATTGTTATTCCCATTGGACGCTATAGGGGTCTGCTATGGACCAAAAGTATCTGAAGCACCAAACCCTTTGATGCCACATTTGAGTGTGGAGCCCTGGGAGAGAGTCAAATTACATTTTACTGAGCCAGTGAAAAGATTTCCTAGCAAGGAAAAAAAATCTTCTGACTCCCCACTCTGACTTGCAAACACTGCAACAGGCCTCTTTTCAAACTCTGTGTCCTCCAGCACCCAGGGCCGGCAGAGGATCCCTGGGAAGTGTAGGGCTACTGGAGTGGGGTGCTCCTGGGGAAGGCCAGGGCGGCTACTGCGTCCTCACATATCTGGGCATCTGGCACACTCCCTTGGGGGTCAGCAGTCAGGACAACATGACAGGAGCCTCGCATTGGTGTGAAAATGGGTCTGCTGTGCTCTGCATCCTACATCTCACCCAACCCCCTCTTCTTTGCCTTGCCCTGGGAAGCTACGTCAGCCACAAATTAAAAGCACACACTTTGTTCAAAGCAACCCACTTTACATTCCTGTAGCAACATCCCGCAATCAAAAATTCAGTTCCCCAGTCACCGGAAAATATTAATTTCTGTCTTGTAGCCGATGGGAAAAACGATGTCTGCTGAGGTGGAATGGAAGGCTGATCATATGTTTTCCTCCTGCCAAGGGCTTTGCAGCAAGTTAGCGTCTGAACAAAGAACAGGACTTGCTTACCTTGGTCTGTGTGTACTCACAGCTCTCGGTCCTCCGTAAGGATTTGCACTCACTCTAGCTGCTGGCCCCTCCACTGCCAAACATGTTTGTCACCACCATCAGATTTCTCTCAGCTTTGCTCATCCAGCTCGAAACCATCCCTATGGGATGGGAACAGGTTAGTTCTTTGAAATTAGCCCTTCCTGTAGCATTTCCACTTTTTTCACAGAGCACCGTAAATTGACCAACTCTGTTCCCTTCTTCTTTTGGGAGTTTGACTACCAGGGATTACATGGTTACAGGTTTTATATTTACTAATGAGGTTCCCTTTAGCTTTCATGGACGGAATCTGTATGAAAGCAGCAATCATAAAATTTTTCCATTAAGCTCAAACACCATCTAATACCTTAACTAAATGAGCAAGCAAGAAGTCTGTGGCAAGGTACAGGCGCCTCCAGAGGGTAATTCATCTCATCCCAAGCTCTGAATCCCTTCTCTTTCTGTTGATGACAGAGGGAGCCCTGGGTAAAGACCCTCCTAGCCTTGCAAGACAGGTTGAATTGTCCACTTGAGAAACTGCTCCTTGTGAATTAAATTCCTTATGAATGTGTAGATGTAGGATTTGCTGTGCTTAGTTTTAGGGACTCTCTGGACTCTAACAAACTCATAAGTCTCCATCCAGATGCCAGGCACAAGTAAGGACATGGCTGTGATATCTTGGGAATCTTTGACCAAGTATGGACTTCAGGATTTGTCCTCCTGCTCCTAATTAGCTGCTTAATAATAGATCTTGTGATCTGTGAGGTTGCAAGACTGCAAGATAGTTATACTTTACCTAAACTGTGAGGAAACCTCTCTGTGTAGGTTCTCAAATGTTTTTTTCTGCTGATTAAATGCCTCATCAAAGGTGAACTGCATTAGCTAGTCTTGAGGGACTCTCTGGAAAAATAAAAATTCTAGATCCAATGCAATGTCAGCTGTTTCTCCTCAGCCAACCAGCTATCATACCTACCGAAACAGAGTTTACATCTCAAGCCTGCTTCAACCTCATTTTAAGATAATTGACATATGGTCCCCTCTGGTCTCCACTCCACTCCCTCTTCATATCATGCTTTAATCACTGCCTGGCTGCTACTGCCTCATCTTTGTTATAATGACACTTCAATATTATTATATTTCCATTGAGCCACCTTTTTCTGTCTTCAGGCAGTGATATTTAAACCTTAATCCCAGAGTTATTGGTCATTAATTGAGTCTTTAATCATCATGAGAGACCAATGAGAAGAGCTAACCCTTGTATAAATCACTCTGTAACAAGAGAAGCAGCTAATTTTTTAGAAGATTTAAAACTCAGAAGCCATTCTTGGTCAAATTCAGAGGGCTGTTCACAATGATTTGATCAGAGGAAGGAGGAGCTCTATTTGGTGTCCTGACTCCCCGTGTCTGCACTGTCAGACATTTTTAACAATACCTTCCATTTCTATAACAACACCTTCTACCTGGACATCTCCTAGCTTTGCACAAGATGTTCTCCTCTGGAGTAAATTACACCAGTGAGTTTTATGTTTTCCCACCCCTGACTTGACTGATGCTCTCCTCCTGTTTAAGGGTATGGAAAAGCAGAAGGTCTTCAGGAGGAGCACTCAGTGACACCAGCAACCTGAATGCAGAGCCTCATGGCCATGAGGTTATTTATCATATTGGTGTATGCTGACACCAAAGCAGCCTGGCTTCTGGCTGCCTGGGCACTACCTCTCTCACTGTACAACATGCAGGACTTGAAAAGTACTGGAGTGAACAGCTGCCTGACTTTTGTTGGGAAGGTTTTCCCTGCGCTTGCACGTCCATATGTGACATTCAGGAGATCCTAAGGTTGTTCCTGGGATTTCTGGGCACAGAAGATCATGAAGAGAAGTTCATGTGCAGGAATACACTAGACTCAATGTGGTTGAGAATGGTAGCGCTGTGTGTGTGGATTTTAGATTGTCCCAACCACCAAAGAGTTGCTTTTGGTAAACTGAGGCACATGAGAGCATATATAGAGAGTTTCCTATAACAAACCTGTTCTTAGTAGACTACAATAATTAGCTCTCTGTTAGTCAGGGAATGGGGTTTTAAGCCTTGGGCTCCCCACTGCAGAAACACATTCCCATGTTACTTATGCCAGGATAGGGTAAGGCAACTGTGAAAATAACAAGGGACACTTTTTGGGTCAGTTGGTCATGGGCAGCAATGCTTCAACCAACACTATAATCAAGACTTCACCTGCTGCTCTCACTGTGGGCAATGCCATGCTCTTTCTGTACAGTGACCAAGCAGAAATCTTGCAGACAGCTACCCCCTGTTTGAGAGATGAGCCTTTCCTCTGCAGGTGTTTCTTCAAGCACCAGGCAATTCCCCTTGGCACGTCTCAAACCTCACTACTGCCAGCATTACACAAACTTTATGGGAAAAAGACACTCCACACTCTCAAGGCTAAAGATCTAATTACTTTAAAAGTGTCTTTATGTCATTATATTCTCATTAAAATAATAATTCATCACTCTCCATTGTACTCTTAATGATGCTTGAAAATAATGGGCTTTAAGCAATACTGTGCCCAGTATAAATGTGGTGGAAGAACAGGGAGGACCTTAACAAAGCTGATTGCAGTTCCCTGATTTTCGGCTGATGTGGTGTTTTGACAATGTGCGTCCTAAGGGTAAGCTCCTGCCATGCATATTGATCCTGCTGAGGGGCTCAATGAGACCTACAAGCTGCATGTCCACAGTTGCATTCTGATGCATCTGGGGTACATTGGGCTAATGACACATGCAGTGAAGAGGTCAGCTCTGTATATATACATACAGCCTATATACACTATATACACTATATAGTGTGTATATAAGCACCACAGCCTCCTGACAGCATATATATATACATATGTACACATGCATATATGTCTCCTCTTTTTTGATAAAAACCCTTGCATACTTTGATTAATGAATAGATTAAAAAGCAGCAGCAGATCCTTCAAGCAGTTGTAAGGCCTGGAGTGTGGGATTTCCAGAGGTTAGCAAGGTTCATCTCCCATTTCCCTCTACTTCTCTGTGCACAGTGGAATTGACTCCAGAAGACAGCGGAGGGTCAGCACGCAGAGCAGCTGTTCATGGAAAACCAGGAATATTTCTGCACTAGTGGCAGTTTTCAGTGCTCTGATTACGTTGATTTCACTGTAGTCGTTGTGACTGGAGTTACTGCATCTGGATTTAGGATGCCTCCAGGCCTTCAAAACCGTCCTTTGGGGAGAAGCTGGGATAAATATAGCCCAGAGCAACTTGAACCCCATGGCAGGTTTTTGTGCCTGCGTGGCACCACAGTGGCTCAAGTCAGGGTTCATGTAAGAAGTCGCTGAGCAGTTCTGGAGAGGTTTTTGTAAAGGCATGAGAAATTACACAGCTCGACACAACTCTCACACTGAGCCTCCCTCTGCTTCCCAACTATACCTTTCAGAAGACTTGATTAGATTTTGCTTTGCCAGAATTTTCTGTCCAGTCTGGTCACATCAGAAGAATTTCCTCCCTTTTTCAGCTCCCTGAGCCCTCATTTTTGATACTGAGTGTGGCACTGCAAAGCTAATGCATACCCTGATAGCAGGGTTAGAAACAGAAGTGGCAGTGGAGCACGGTGGGAGGAAATCTACTGGCTGAAGCATCAAATAGCTTGCTGTAAGGAAAGCCACAGCCTCCTGACAGCATCCTATGGGAGGGGAGACACAGTTTTAGCTTTCTATTTACCAGACTGAGGAATAAAAAGGATATCTTCCTAAATATCTGGTCTGACCAGTCATCCTCCTTATCCCCAACTCTGTCAGCAAATAAAATGAGCCAAGGGCTATTTTCTGGCCTTCTGGCAGGTGGCTGAGCATTGCTCATGTGGGTGAGTAGAGTGGCCCTGTCCAAACTGCTTGTTGGGAAGAATCTCTTGCTCATGCTAGCTCCAAAACAAGCACAGGCTTTGACTGGGAAAGTGCTGCCAAAACTGTGATCAGCAGCATGGTGACAGGTAAGCAGCAATGGGTAGCATTCAAGTCTGTGCCAAAGCCGTGTTCAATTTAGCACTGCAAATGTTAGATGGTTCTTTTCTTTTTAGTTTCCTATATATACGATTCAAAGAGGACTTGTATTTTCAAAGGAGGTTGTTCATCTTTCAACTTCAAAGCCCTGTAGACACAGCCCTCCACCCCACACTTAGCCTGGAGAAGGAGCATTTGCATTAGCCTGTGGTAGTGTTTGGGGAAAAAACGCAGAACCTCCATATGGAAGATACCAAGAACCTTTGGCTTCAGCTGCGTGGCGGTGAGCAGCCTCCAATCTGGGGTAAACATTTGGGCAACGACCCTGAAGCTGGACATGGAGAATTTAAGTGTACAGGCAGGTAATCCCTTCTCTATACTACTTATTTTATTAGATGTATGACTGCTAGTTTGCATGTTCCTAGTTTGATTGAACGTTTTTTACTTAAGTGAAAGTTAAATCAGGGACGAGTTAAGCAGGTTAAGGACTTTACTTAACCCAGCTCAACCAAACTTCTGTCTATTACATGACCTGATGTGCTCTAGAAATCTTTCAGCTAAAAGCTAGGATTAGTAAAAGGCTTCCTAGCAACACTAAATCAGGTAAATGACACATAGGATGCGGCTCGGGCTTTGACTCAGCCAAATGGGAGTAAGTTAGTTGCTTTGCCATTCGTGTCTGTCTCTTCCCCCAGTTTCAGTTAATTAAATGCAGTGGTCTTTTTTTTAATTACTTTTGTCCTTTAACTTGGTGTTTGTTGAATATTGTTAAAATCAGCCCATTTCATAGGTAACTGCAAAGGAGCATTCTGCATAAACAGACCTACTTGTTCCCACATCCACGGTTAAAAAGCAAATGCACATATACATTCACATCTCCAAATAGAAGCTTTTTTCTCACGTGAGGTCTGATATCACAGATCTTAAAGCACAGCTTCACTGAAGCTGAATGAGGACCATTAGGAGGTTGATGAAATACTTTTTCCAGGTTCAGACTTCGAGGTATGAGTTACGGTTTCTAGAGTGTCCAGGGATACTTTGTGACAGTGAGTATTCAGGGTAAATGGGGTAAGGATGTCTGCTTCATGCCTTCATACCTCACAGCCTGATTCCTGTCTTTCTTATGGGAAATATCCTTGAGTGTCATGGGAAAATGCATAATGATGAACTTCCCAATGCATAGCCAAGCTTGGCTGCATCCTTTATTTTTTCATTAGTCACTAGCCATTTCAATTAGAAAGAGCATTAGCTCACAGATCATAAATTCAGGAGAGGAGATGGTATCCCTCACTGCTCTGCAGTGGGTTCTAATGACTTCTTTGCTTCAACAATAGAGAAAACATTTAAAGTAATGTCCCTTATGGATAGTCTCCAGTACATATGATGGCTTTTTTAGAGTACTCAGTGTATTTAGCAATGAAGGAGGGCAAAATTGTGAGCTCTTCTGTTAGAAAGAGCAAGGTTGAAAAAAAAAACACCAAAACATAAGTATTTTTCTTCTTGTTATGCCTTGTTGTAGGACAGGTTTAGGATCATCTCACCTGGCAGAGCAGGAAAAACACAAGTGTTAATACCGTGTAGGAACTTGATCCGAGGTGTTATCTACCTGCAACCTTCCTGCCTGTGTGCTGCGTGGCCATGGCTGGTGTGTGGAGTAGGAGCAGTGGTCCTGTGCCCCAGAGCCTGGCATCTAGGCTATGAAGACTGTGGACGGCAGAAATGAACACATGCAGTTGGCGAGTGTTTTCTGTCCTGTGTACAGCTTAATCTCACCTCAAAACAGAGCTCTGCGATATCACCTGCCTTCAGCAGATTGCTGTTCCTGGGACTACTCTACAGTGCTGTCTGTTGTCCTGCTCCACGGTGTCTGACTTGAGTTATGCTCCTGGTGCCTCTGCAAATAACACAACAAATATATATGGAAATAGCAATGTATAGTGTCCCTTCCCTGCCATGCTAAAGCAGTGGGAGCAGAGAAGGTAAAATATTTAGACTCTAGATGTCTTTATTTGCCAAAATAAAAATTCTTGCTGTAAAATATCTATAAAATGTAATTAAAATTGCCTTTTATTTTTCTCACTGTTGCTAACATTGCTAGCAAAACTGAGTCACTTGGTGCTGCCAAATATAGCATTCCAGGTGTAGAACAGTCTCAGATGTTCATGACATTTTGCACGTAAATAGTGAGTCATTGAGAATGATCTGGTACTATCCATATGCCTGATACAGAAATACTGCAGTGAGTGGGAGATCAGTATACACACACGACAGGATAATGTTTGAGAATGAAAAAATTGTGTTTGTGCATAGTTCCTAATAAAGATACTGAATTGTGCACATACTGATACTTCTGCTCTCAAGACTGATTTACAGAGGAGGGTGACCCTGACCGTCTATCCCCCTACTTGCTGCTCCACCCCTGAATATCAAGTTGGAATTTTTTTTGTCATAGCATGTTTGTCTTTTCCAATTCCCTTTTTTTCTTTTTTTTTTTTTTTCTTTAACTTTGCTTGTGTGAGGGACTTGTAAACCATGCTGTTCTGTAAATGACATCTGAATATATTGATGGTAACAGCCTGATGCCTTGTGTGCTACTGTCTGTCCAAGAAGACCACTCTCTGCCAGTCACCTTTTCAATCCTCCTTTTTGGCTGCTGCTCTGCACCAGCCAGCAATATAGGCTGTGTTTTCAGGCATCATGTTTTCCTGGGAAAATGGATGTGTTTCTGGAAAGCACGTAGGAATGGTACACCCTGTAATCATGCTAGCCCAGGACAAAGGCAGTGCTCACTGAAATACAAATTACTGAGTTGAGACGAATCATTTCAGCCTGACAGACGTAAGTCTCTCTTCTCATCAGCTACATGAGCAAAAAATGTTCTCTGTGCTGAACCATACATTTTGGGAAGTCAGGCTGGTCCTAGGCTTCAGTGAGACCCACATGGGCCTTGGAGCAAGCTCAGCCACCTCCCATACCTGGTACACGTTGGGCTGTACTGCCTCCTTTCCAGCCCCGAGTCTTTGTTTCATCATCTGATGGTTAATCCTGCCATAGTCTCTCTCACTCTTGTATCTGTTGTTTGAGATGACAGCAATAATATTCCATGTTCAGACTTTGTCTTGCGCGAAAAAGCAGGGTATGGCTGGGTACATTATGCCTATTTTCCCTCCGTCTTCTTGAATGAAAAAAGTGCTTAACTTCTTGTTCCTCTCGCTGTCAAGGGAAATACACTGAATTGTGCTAATGTGACATCACTGACCTGTTTGTTATACAGCTTGCTTAGCTTTCTTCCTGCTTTCTGTCACCACAGGTGTTTCTTCTTGTCATCACCTTTTGCATTGCATTGTTTACTCTGCATTTCCACATCGCTTCTCCTTCCATCAATTCCCTCTTTTTTTTTACCCAATTCCACGTTCTGTTATTTCCTCTTCTTCTTTATCCTATCCATGCACTTCCCTGATGTCTTACCATGTTGATCCTCCTGTCTGTGCTGTAGAGAAAAGCCAGGACAAGAGGCAGCTTCTCTGGGAGAATTTATAGGGAGGTTCTGTAGAGATAGTGGTCCCATCAGTGCTACCAGGAGTTCATTAAATAGTAGGAAAAACGCTAAAATCTGTATGAAAGATCATTAAACTGGAAATGTGATTTTCTTATTTTGGATGAAGCACAGGGGCATCCCCATTTCCCTGTTCAGTTCTGTGTTCCCATCTGAGTCAACAGAATTAAATGATTGGATGCTAGGCACGAATTACATTTATAAAAGCAACAAAGTGTAGGACTAGAAAGGACGAGAAGAGGTCACCCTTCCATGCTGCAGCAGGATTAAACAAATCTTGGCCACCACTAGCAGAAGTTTGTGTAACATCTTAGAAGCTTCTTAGCTTGTAATCCACTGCCTTCTGAGGCAATCTGTGTAAGAGCTCCACTATGCTTCCTGTTAGAAGGTTTGTTGTATGTTTTCCCTTTCCTCTTAGGTAACATATGTCTCCATGCAAAAACCAAGAGACATTTTTTCCCCTCCATGAACACAGAGAGCTTGGATCAGAATTCTCTTTATATTGACCTTTTAGACACTTGAGGGTGACTAATGCACATCTATGCACCCACACCCCCAATCATTTCCTTCTTTCTTTATTAGCCATGTTTTCCAGCACCTATATCACATCTATTGCTCTGCTCTGGGCTCCCTCCAGTTTGTCGACCTCTTCACTACAGAGCAGTGCCGAGCAACAGGCACAGTGGTGTCTGTTCAGTGCCAGGTTCAGTGAATAGTTCTCTCTGGGGCCTTGAGTAAATGATGGTGTTTAAGAAGTCCCTGAGTGTCATGTACCTTGTTTGCAGAAGTGTCACAGGGTTTGTCTGTGGAATACAATCACTGTAAAATCTGATGCTTTGGCTCCTTCACACCAAGTCCCTGCAGGGACTTTCCAGGCTCGTATTCAGTGCAAGCACCTTATTTCACTTTAAGAGTGAAACTGTGAACAAAGTTAGAATTCAGCTCATATTAAGTCCTACCTTTTTTGTGCCCACAAACAAGTGTCTGCCTGTCAGCAGGGTGTCTTAATTTAGCCACTCCAGAGGTACGGCGAAGGTCAAGTGTCTAAGGAAAGCCATCTGGTAATGTTCTGCCCAGGGAACCACACCTCACCTCTGGAGGCCAGTCCCAGAAGGCATGGGTTTTCCTTAGACTTTCTATGATGTTTCCTAGCCCAAGCTGGAAGCCTGCTAGGAAATCTCAGCCATGTTAGCCACCTAACTGTGGACAACTGAGCTGAGCCCAGCCCTGGTGTCTGCTACAGGGTGAGCTGAATCACTTACCGGGAGCCACTGACTGTGTTGACTAAGGAGCCATATGGTCCTGTGGAGGTCTTTCTGCCAGTCTGTGAGTTAGGTCTCTAAGACTTCACTTAGCTGGTGGAGATATAGCACATGGTCCCCCTGAAGTATGCCTCCATTTGCCCTTGATATCCTGCCTGGTAACTGCAATTTGTAGTTTACAGGGGCGTTACCTAAGTGGTACCCATGTATGCAACTCCATGGGCAATGACTAGTTCCCCTGTTTACTGCCCTCTCTCTGCTCTGCCAGCTGTATTGATTGGTTCTCCACAGACTTCCTAGGACTCAGCTGTGTTGCCCACAAATGGGTGCTAAGCTTGGTTTGAGTTCCCTTTGGATGTTCTTCTGTCCAGGAATATGCGAATGCTTTTTGGTTTTGCACAAGGAAATATTCTCCTTCCAAGAAATGCATCTGTTCCAGATGGTTGTTTATGATTCTGAGACTGTGTTCGTTCCCTTGGCACCACTGACTGGGTAAACAGGTAGATCTTAAGGAAGCAGCATTGGTACTTTATATCACCATTACATTAACTCGGAACTGCAATAAACTGGCAAATTAGGCTATAAATTTTCAAAGAAAAAAATTGATATCATTAAAATTTAAACTAAACTAGAAATTCACAATCTACCCAGAGGAGGTTGCTGAAAGTCATGGATTCACGTTTCTACAAAGTGAGAACATGGAGAAGTTGCAACTTTCACAGCGATGGTGGAGCACAGTTGTGGGAAATGTCACCGATCTGTGTTTCCCCTCACTAACTAGATAAGATGTCCTGTCTTTGAGGGGATGGAAGCTATCTTTTTTTGACAAATCAGTGACGGATGTTTCTTATCAGTTTCCTTTCCTTTAGGTTCTTATGTACCAACTGCTTCATCATTTTGTCTATTTTCTTTCCAAGCACCAAAGACAGGCTGACTCATCTGGAATTCACCTTTCTCTTTACAATAGTAAGGTTTGCCCTTCTTTTCTCTTCTGTTACTTTTCCTCCACGAGATCTTAAAGATGACCTCTTACCATGCAACCGTTGCTTTTGCTAGCTCCTGAGGTACCCTACAACACATTTCATCAGTCCCCCCTGGCTTTCAGGCACCTAACTTATCCAAATATTATTTAACTTGTGCTGACCTGCTCTTCTCTCTATGCACCATTAATTTCAATTAAGTTGATAATCTAGTGGTAGTTAATTTTAATTTTTTTTTCCTTTTATCCGCTCAGGTTGAAGCAAAAAGACACTGTACCAAGCAAGAAAGATAAAGCCATCACACAGAAAAAGTACTTCAGGTGCATACCTTAGGAGTTACATAGCAACAGCTGGTCATGAATTACAGGGAGAAATTATCCACAGTCTAGATGGCTCCATTCAGCTAGAAAGTGGTACTCTTCTGAAGATAAAAATGACATAAAAATCAAAGGGGGCCTAAAATTTTAATAGTGCTTGAAAGGAAGGGAGGAGTTTGGGTAAGTGAGGCTAAAAAGGCTGACAGTCTGCCTGTCTCACAGAAAGGCAGGGAGACAAAGACGTGGTGACAGAGTGAGATGTTTCTAACTCTAAAGGATGAAAGGATGCAAATTTATGAAGATGCATTTAATACCCATGTGTTTAGCCTGAGTGTGGCTGTTAGACTTTGTTCTGAAAGCTTTGTACCTTGCAGGAATAAGTAAACAACGTTTTGTGCTGAAGGCAGTTGCTTTTGTCATTGCAGATGTATGCAGCCACAGGCAGATGAAAGGCAATTTTGCAGAGTCTGGGTGCTTGATGGACCTATGCAAGCAGAAAAATAGGAACTTGCAGGCTCTAGAGAAGCTTCTGGGCTGCAGAAGGATAGCCAGAAAGGCAATGCCAGTGCTGGTTGCAGAGGAGAGTGAGGGAAGATGTTGAACCCTTCATCCACTTACCATGTCATAGAAATACAAGGACAGCTCAACTAAGACCTTAGACTGATAAAATTACATGCATAGGGTGGGTTTGCATGTAATGGACTCTATGCAAACAAGACAGACAGAAACATTGATCTTGCATCCCTCTGTTTCTCTAACCTTGCATTGTTATAACTCCAGATCCACAGTTGTGTTTTGCTTCAATGTGATTCACCCTATTAGACTCCAGATTGAATTTCTCATTAAGATCTTTGAAGACAGACTCATCTATTTCAGAAAGATGTATGGGTATCACCTAGGAAAGCAGTGCTTGAGGCAGGGATGTCTATCTATATCTTTGATAATCCTGTTACTTTGTGAACTTCTTGGGGCAGAGGCCATTTATGTATAAACACAAAAAGACAGCAGTTATGTCCCTGAATAAGCTTTTAAATGTTTTGATCCCTAAATAAGCTTCTAAATGTTTTGATAGTCAAGTAATACACAGCAGATTGCCTATTTTTGAGACTGGTTTGTTACATGAATATGTTACACCATCACGTTGTCCTGTAAGTCCTCAGTGTTTGCAATAGCCTCTTATCTTAAGTCTGAAAGAGCTTATAAACTCTTCAGCGCAAGGGAGACTTTTATTACACACAAATAAACCAGCAAACAATATACTGGAGCCAAGCATTTCCACTGCTTACTTCATTAATGTAAACAGCAACAATAATAATAATGAATTGATTAAGGGTCATACAATGGAAAGTAACTCAGAGTAACAGGCTAAATTTAAAATTGAAAAAATGAATGTGATTATCAGCACAAACTCCTCACAAAGACATTGATCAGGATGTGGCACAGTCTCCCAGGAAAAGCACTAAAACAGCCATCATTTGTGTCCTTTATGATCAGATTGCATAATATTCTGTGTGGAACAATCAATCCTGTATTAATCCAATGGGAATGGACAGTGATTTTTGTCTGTAATTTCAATTTCAAAGATGGATAGAATGTATTTCTTTGCACAGAAAGTGCAGAAATTTGGGAAGGAAGTTTTACACATCTCCTGAGACAGCAAAGATCTGGTTGGAACTAGTAGAGCAGAGGGCAGGGGCAGCAGGGAAAAAATGATGGGGATGCCAAGAGCATTTTCTGTTCGACCACAGCTGAATCAGTTGTTCATCTACTCAGATCACCTGGCAACCTATGCAAAAGCCTCCTGCAAATGTTCTGAAAACAGCATCGAGTTGGTCAGAACTCAGACCTTGGACTTGTAGTCTAAACAATGCAGAAAAACAAGCAATGACAAATGAATGCAGGGACTCAGACTGATGGAAAGAGAGGAGACTGAAAAAGAAGTAGACTGACCAAGAATATAAATCACACGAGAATTCATAGGCAAAAAGCAATTTAAGATACAGTCAGGCAAAGGAGAAAACAGGTGAGAAACACAATCCCATCAAGGTAAAGCTGTAGAAGCATAAAGCAGCCCTGCCTGAGATGCTGAGAATGGCTACAATATGCTTTTCTCAAGTCTTTTGAGATACATACAGAGAAGCTGTCCCCTTTTTACCTGGTCAGTCCAGCCCTTCTAACAGAATAAAAAGATACTGACAAAGAAGATGGATGTCTGGTTGTCAGGACCACAGTACAATTAATAAGAATAAATGCAGTTTTTGCTTGCAGAACATGAAGAAGCTTGTTTGTGCCTGCTGATGAGCAGCTACAGTTTGAGACTTGACCAAAGATCAGACAGACGTAGATGTAGATCTATCTTGTAGATGTCCAGCTAGTCCAACTCTCCACATAAGATTAGGGAAACGACTCCAGGAGATAACTACCATCACAAAAGATACGCTTGAGATAGTACTAAGAAAGAGCAAAGTATCTGGATGTCAAAATGTGTGGCAAGCTATAAATCTTTAAGCACCCTCGCAACTACAGTCTCTGTGTGATTTAACTGATGTTTGCAAACTCAGCAATAATGAATTTGGAGGGATGTGGTTTTTAAGTCAGCTCATACGCTCCCAGAGTCCTACTGCACGTGCGTGAAGTTTCAAAGATGGTGGATGTTTGTGACTACTCTCCATGTGGATATTGACAGAATACTTGGATGCATCGGATGAGGGTTCAGCTTCACTCCAGTGTGCCCTGGCTGGCCACCAAACAGCACTGTGAGCAGCTTGAACTGGTAAAATGCAGAAAATAGGAGAAAGTCTGAAAAAGTGAGCATATACTTGTGTTTGTTAGAAGTTTTAGTTAATAGAACATAGATGTTCTTCTCCTCCTGATTGCTTAGCTGGACTGTGATATCTTACTATTAGCATTAAGAATAATTCGCATCAGCTAATTTTCAAAACACAACATAGTAACATGGCAAACAGAAGAAGGGCCATTTTTTACAGCCTTATCAAAAAAACAAAATGCGATGTGGTCCAGTAAGCCCATTGAGGAAGAAACTGTCATATCTAAAATAAGACATCACTATACCGTTTATAAGTAACACTGTAGTAGTAGGACAGTCTAGGGACATCAGCCCATCTCCTGAGTATGTAATACAAACTGTTCCAGGCATCAGAGAGTCCTCCAGGCATTAAGACTGCAAATGACAGCATTCTTTTAGGGCAAGGAGGAAACTATCCAGACCTATGTTACCAAACTGCAATATTAGACCAAAACAAGTCACAACACAACAGAGGAAAACCAGAGTGACATTGAGTCAGAAAACTCTTAGCTTTGCAGAGTCTCAGTCAGTCCTTGTGCAGAGGAAACAGTAAGGTCATGCCCCACACCAAAGCACGAGTGAAGGCATGCAGGGATTTATAAGGCTGGTGGCTCTCCTTCCATATTCTGCATGTACCCACACAGGAACATATTACAAAACTAAATATTAGCACTGCCGTCACTGGAAAGCATACAAGGAAATGTTGTATGGAAGGATTTCTGTGGCCAAACTGCACATCAGCCTGACCAGTGACCTGGAGCTCTGAGCTGTGCTGTGAGTCACACAGTGCAGGGAAGTGGACACAGCCCTGAGCAACATGCTCTAGATGACCTTTCTTGGAGCAGGGAGCTTGGATGAGATGATCTTTAGAGGTCCTGTGTGACATCAGCAATTCTGTGATTCTGGGTGTTTTCATCTTTGTATTCTAGGGAAGCTTCCATATCATCAGATTGGTTTCATTTCTTTGTTTGTTCGTGTGGTTTTATCTGTGGCATGGGGAGTCTCTCTTGGGAATACATTTTTTTTAAATCTTGACTTTGCTTTGATATGAACTGAAAACAAATACCAGGAACTTAAGAGGTCAGGAAACTAAAGTTTATTTTTTGGATAGCTTCAATTCATATGCACTTCGTGAGTCAAAGTACGTGATGTTTAATTAACCTTTCAGTTCGGTGAGAGGTTTCTTGGTCAAAGACCCTGGGACCTGTTCTTCTGTGTAACCCTTCCAAATTTGTGAATACCATAGGAACCAACTGCTGAAAATATCCCAGTGTCTGCTTCACAGTACTCTGCACTGACACAAATACTGGAGTACCGTAGTGAGACAGAAACAGAGAGAAGGAGGAGTTGGTTAAGAAGATTATCACGTTAAGTGTTCTTTTTTTGGGTGTGAAATACACAGAAAGGTATCATTTATTGACACACAGAAATGAAGGACAAATGACAGAATTGTATTGCAGTATGAACCAGGGTTGTTACAGAGGAAGCTGAAATCAACGCTAGAAGTAATAGAAAGCATGGCAGTGTAGAATAAAATTCTGGCAAAATTTGAGCACTCCCAACCTCATGATTAGAACAGGATACTAGAGATGGTCTTTCAGAGCGACGAAAGACTACAGATAGACACTTGGAAATTGGGGTGATTTTAAAACTCTCATGCTGATCCAATGACTGAGAGATACTTGCTAAAGCATTAGGCACAAGTAGTAAGAGAGCAGCCAAGGAGCAGATACCTGCACTGTGAACCCGGGGATGGTTTGGTAGAACAGCTGAACTGATACATGAGGTGGGAGTCGTCACGGCTTATTGGATGGTTGGGACCTACCTGTGTCAATGTCCCAAGAAATGTCTCTTTCTAGAGCTGCCTGAGAGGGTTTTTGGATTTGAGTCTTGACATACATATAGAAGGGAGGCTTCACAAGCCCATTAACTATGATTTCTGCAATTACAAGTTAAAGGCCACAGGCTTGTGTTGACCTGACTGTCAAGGCTTAGTCAGTCCAGACTGATGACATGACTTGTCTTGCCTTGCCTAGGCTGAGTTGGTTTTAACTCTTTTTTTTTTTTTTTTTTTTTAAGAATAGCAATTGTC
>Ga0065711_1032765_pt1 | contig 26728 bp, 14 predicted proteins | sample Hoacrofraction12_FD_59098 | JGI IMG/M metagenome (GOLD analysis project Ga0065711, IMG submission 59098) | Hoatzin crop microbial communities from Cojedes, Venezuela - Epithelial fraction 12 v2 (version 2) | ecosystem: Host-associated > Birds > Digestive system > Esophagus > Crop | place... | reverse complement strand
CGGGGGTCGTGGCGGGGACCGTGGGGTAAGTGAGCCGTCGCATCCCGGGAGCGGGCAGTTGAGGCTTCGGCCCGGGCTTTGCGGGGGGACCGCGTCCCCGTCGGCCCCCGGGCGGGGGATGCCCGGGGTGCTGCCCCGCCGGCGGAGACCGGGGCGGGGGGGGGGCTCTGCCGGGGCCCCTCGGCCAAATCTGCCCTCACGCACCCCCGTCCGCTGATGCCGCGGGACACCCCGGGGCGGGGGGGACGGGGACGGCGAGAGGAATAAAAGTTTGGCGTCGCCAGTTCGGAGCCCCTGGTGCCGCGGCTGGGCACGGAGCGGGGCGGGCGCGCCGCGGGGGTCTCAGTGCTTCCCCCCCGAAACCCGCGCGTTCCCGCGGCCGGGCGCGCCCCCGGGCCGGCAGCGCTGGGCGCCCCTCGGTTCGACGGGCCGGGGGGCAGGGAGCGGAGCGAGGGGGCGAAGCGTGCGCCCGGGGTCGGGCTGGTTTTCTGACTTTGCGCGACTTTGTTTGGCGAACAGGGATTTGGTGCGTCTGCGGGTGAAGCTGTAGTTTGGTGTCTTTATTAAAGAATATCACAAACAGCATAAAACCAAGTTATATCACGTAAAAACCCCTTTTTTTATGCCCCGAAGACGGGCACAAGCAATATTTGTGCGTCATTTAGCGAGTTTCTAGGAGATAGGCTATTAAGACCAAAAAAAAAACACAAACAAACAAAAAAAAGAAACAAAACCCGCTAGAAAAAAACCTAAGAAATATGCTTGATGTTGTTTGGTAGTTGGAGGTTTCATAAAGACGACTGGGACGGGATTTAAATAAAACCGACTGATCTGGTTGGGCTCAGAAGTAGTCTGTTGAGAAGAATGTTGATGCACATATGTTTGGAGCAGATAAAATAAAACAGTTTTCCTTTATGAACCGTGGAGAGTGTTGTTATCCAGGGCTAAGACTAAATCGTCGCATTTAAGCGAGAGACTTAACGACTGACGAGATCAAATTCACTGGCAAAACGCTCGGTTAATTTACAACCGAGAGCAAGAATTTATTTCCGTGAAAAACAAAGTACCCAACACCGCCGATGTTCCGAACCAGAAGGAGTTACTGGCTAAGGTCTGGGCAGTAACTTCGACGCCGGGGCTGCTGCCAGCGCTCCCTGCCTGGGCACGGGCTGAGACAGCGCTCGCTTTTCACCGCCGCGTCCACCGCGTCTCTGCATCGGTACATACGTTTGCGACAACCTGTTTTGTTTTTTTTTTGCTGGTGGTTGGCTGTAAAAGCGTGTTCGGGCGTTCTCCGGTCTGGAGGGAGAGGACTGGGTTTCCAGGGGCTGCGTTGGGCTGGTGTGTGAACCCCTCCGCAAGCCCCCGGCTCCGCAGCCCGTCGGGTCAAGGTGTACCGAGGGGGACGGTTTTGGCGGGGAAACGGAACACTTGCATGCAGAAAAGCTGGGTTGTTTCAAGAATTTTTATTCCACATGGGCTGTGGGAGGGGGAGGTGCGTTATTACCTCGACTTCCCATCGATTCGGATCTCTGCCTGGGGTTCCTCGGGAGGAAGCGCGGTGCCAGGCCCTGTTTGCAGCGCGGATGCTTATGAAAACCAGCTAGCTGGCCTAATAGCGATGCATCGGTTTCAGAGTATAAACGGGTTTAAACTCCACTGTGGAGGATTTAGTAGTCAGAAATTATTTTTCCATTATATTGCCTTTCTGCAGGTATACTTAAAAGTATGGTAAAGACGCTTTTGGTGTCAGGAGCTACCCGTACGTAGCTGAACTAGACCAAGACTTGGTACAGCTCTTGCTGTGGTGTTTTTAAGGGATTCGGTTCAACCCAAGACCCCACGAAACGTGGGGGCTCTGCTGTTGAATAACCAAGGTCCGGTGCCAAATCTTTCCTTAATATTCCTGGTAATTACTGCTGACTCATGCTGACATGTGAGTTCAATTAGCCCCAACTGGAATGTAAAGGATGTGGGAGTGTCTCTTTGTGCCCAGAGACAGCTAGGACAAAGCAGATTTTGGAGGAAAATTTAAGGAATTGCCAAGTTTGGGTAGGAAGTGTCAGCCAGGCTGTTTTTTTTACAGAAATGTTTGAATAACCAATAAAGCTGTGTCCCGGGAAGGGGGTGAGTTTGGAGAACGTGGGCTTGTCTTCACTATGGAATAACTGGAGTCCTAACTCAGACGTTGCTTCTAATTTGACTCGTGTCCACACACACAAACTCGTCGCTGAAGAGTGGTGATGTTTTCAATTTGAGTTGGCTTACCCATGAGGAATAAGCTATAGCTCAGATGATAACCACAATTCATCAACTGCTAACACAATCTGCCCGAACCGCACAAGTGCGATTTTCCTCAGCTCTGGCTGCTCCCGCTTGAACGGGGTTACCTGGGCAGCTGGCAGTGCCTGCCTGCTTCCCTGGTACAGGCAGCGTGACGGTGTCATCGGTTGGGCCATGAGGTAAGCAACGGGACGTTTGTCAACGGGAATGTTCCCACGCGAGCGCTGCCTGACTTGCTGAGTTTGTGACGGCTCGCTGGTGGTGGTCACCACGCGGCCGTGGCGAGCAGGACAGAAGGACTTGGCAGCGCTCACCTGTGCTCCGAATGGGGCACGGCTGCAATCAGAGGTGAAAAGCAGAAAATTGTCTTTGCCCCGGAAGTTCGTTTCCTGTCAGCTACCAGCTGGTACGAGAAGGTCGGTTATATGTCAAAGATATATGCTAATATATATAAAAATATATATAAAAATTAATCCAGCTGTACTTTGCTAGCAGAAGCAAGAGCTGCTGCTTTGGGAGAAACAGTTCCGTTGTTGGCCCTCTACGCAAATCACTACTGGGAAAAGCGGACCAGGATTTCCACAAACATCTTGAGGTCAAAGCAAAGAAGGTGGACACAAGAGCAAACATGCAGCCTTAAGCGTACCAAGCGGATGCTTTTTTTAGGAGGAAGATGACCCTAATGCGGACTCCTGGGTCTGCACGAAGACTGAAAATTTCAGGGTGCTGTGCAAGAAATTGTGACTAAGTTAGGGACCAGCTGAACGTCCTGAGACAGAAATGCTTTAGGAGTACGTCTCTGTCAGTCCAGAGCTCCCACAGGGTTGTTGACGGTCATTTTGGATTTAGTTCCACTTACCTTCAGAGCAGTGATCTTTGAGGTTTCTATAGCATTTGAGGCTGTGTTGTCCTGTTGTGAAGATAAAAAATACATGGGTAGCTGCAGAACTTCAGTGGATGTACTTACACGATTGTACAGGTGGGACGGACAAAATATAGGTGCTGCCACCACAATGCCAACTAAATGCACCCCAAATACTTACAAACCCCTGAGGTCCCTCATGCCTGTGCGTGATGCGACCGTTTCAGTGTGGACAAGGTAGGATCTGCTCACTCGGGTGCAATCCTCAGGTGCGCAGGCTGCAATCGCAAGAAACCCAGTGTATCTCTTTCACCTTTGCTGTTGAAACCTTATTCTGGATCTTACCCTTCCCCTCTGGTAGGTGCCCTCCGGTACGCAGCAGCAGGGCCAGTGCAGGATGGTGGTGTAAAATTGTGCGAGATGGTTGTGCTCAGCAGCCTGTGTCGGTGGAACACCTCTGACATGAGCGTCTGCGAGCAAAGCCCTTAGTCTGTACCCGGGTACTTGCTGGATGACGAGGTCGCTTTGGGCTGGACCTCACTGCCTGTGATTTGGAATCAAGGCTGCATCTGCAGACAACGAATAAATACTTTGCCTGATGCTGCCTGTTAAGCCGGGACTGCGAAGCGTGTTGCTTGCAATCGCGTATTTGACCTGCCCTGTGACTGCAGTGGTGCCCGGTGCACCAGAGCTATCGCTTTAGATTCAACAGCAATATCCGTGCGTGCGTTAAATATATTAAACATTTATTCTTTACTCTTAAATTTTGTTTGTATTGATGCTAAATGGCGGTCATTTCAGTAGGCTTAGCTTGCTGGAAACATGTGCTAACGTAAAATCGAATTTTGTCACTCGTTAGGACTGTAAAAATCCACCATTAGTGGATTTCTTCCTCTTCTGTAACGCTGGAGCAGAGACAGAGTGAAGTTGAATACGTGGCAGTTTTGGGGTCATCGTCTCGCTTTCCCGGGAGCTGTTTGCTGCATTTGGTAGTACACTGATCCCTGGGAGTCAGGATGCTGAGTAGCCGCTCAAACTTTTTCCTTTGCTCAAACTCCAAATATTATGCTCTCACCTCGCAGTCACGGCAGCATTGTTTGGAAAGCGGGCTCTTCTTGGCCTCGTTGTCTTTCACAGGGATTTGCTTCTCCAACATATGTTTTTCTGATGTCTGGGAACTCCTAGTGCACTTGTCAGCTGGAGTCTTCCTCTCCTTGTCCTCAGATGAGGAATCCTTCCACAAACACTGCGTTTTCTTCCTGTTTCGGGCCATTTCTAGAGAAGCAGAATTTGTTGGGGTTGTTCTGTGGGCGAAGAATACGGGTGCTAGAGGTTTCGGAGGGGTATCTATTGAGAAGGCTGTCATTCAGGCTGGGACTCCGCAGCGGGCTGTCAGAGCTGTTGTTCCCTGCTTCATGAGCGGCTCGAAGGACGGGTGCGAGCATTTGGGCATTCAGCCTGCAGATGTCACCAAGCTGAAACGGGCGTCAGGCACCCTGGAAGACGAGAGGCAAATTCAGAGTGATTTTTGATGGTTACAACCTCCAGAAAACTGAGCAGGATGTGGGTCTGTAATGTTTTGTGCAAAAGTTTCTCTTCCGTCAGGAATAAATCACGTACTCAAATACAGCACGGGGAATGGCTGGCTAGGCAACACCAGCTGAGGAGAAAAGGAGGTGGAAATCTGGTGGATCACAAACTAAACGTGAGTCAGTAGCACTGCACTGTTGTGAAAATGGTGTGTAAAAATGGGACTGTAAAAATAGGAGCTTTTTTTCTAAGATACATGAAAAATCTTTTCGTCCTACTCAGCCCCGGTGGGTCCTTAGCTGGAATATTGTGCTTGTTTGGGAGCATGGTACTTGAGAAAAAATGCAGACAGAAGTAAGCGTCCAGGGGAGAGCACAGGAATGATCAGATACGTAAAAAACATACAAGAAAATATTAAAATAATTGTTTGGTTTAGAGATGAGTAAAGGGAAAAAAGTTAAAAATCTTTCAAATTCTACAGGGTTAGCTGGAAAGTTAGTTTGAACTTAAACTGCTGTTTAAGTTCATGTCAGCTGGGGCAAGAAATTATCATCGTACATTGCAGTAAGGAAAATATAGGTTCAGATGCTTAAGAAAAATTTTGTGACTTTAGTAACAGTTAAATGCTAGAATAAAAATCTCTGGTGTGCTCACAAAAACTATATTCAGAATAAGCAGCTTTTGGGAGTGGTTTAACAGCTGTGTTGTTACAGTTATGATGGCCTAAGCATGTAAGAATGGAAAAGACTAGAAAGATGTGGCGCTTTTTTATTATATCAATTGGTTTAGCTCGAAAAAACAGACAGGGCTTTCATGCTCAGAAGCCATCTCTCCAGTCTGAAACCTCTGAATGGTTTTGGTACAGCTGCTTCTGTATGAAGCAGGGAAGGATGTTCTGTGTGATCTCTTGAGGGTCCTTACAGCCCCGTCTGCAAAGATGTAACGATAGACAAAATCTTTCTGTCTTGGGATAGATGGGTGTTCTGGGACTGGGGAGGGAAGGCATGCTATAAAGGCAGATAAAAGAGCTCTCCCCTACCCTGCAACTGGGGAGATTCCCTAAGAATTTCACTCCATGAAAAATTCCTGTTTATTGCTTTTCAGGAGTGGATGAGAATCAGTAAACATTAAACTGGCTGCTTTATTAGTGTCAGGTGGTTTTGGATGGTAGCAAATGCTTTATGATAAATTATATTGTGGTAGGATGTATCAATAAAACACTTGCTTTTTTATCTTACAGAGCAAAAAAAATTCCGGGTGTTTTGAAGGCAAGAGGTCAAATTTTCTCCCACCTCTTGCCCTAATTGTATGAAGTGAAATACTTGCATCATTACTTGTTTATGAAAGTTACATTTAATTCTTTTTAAAAAAACCTACAAATACGTGATGAAAAATGTGATGAGCACACAGAAAATACTACTGCTGGGGTTATTAATGAGAATGAATTTGTATATGTTGAAGACTTTTGGGTAGTAATAGATATAAATAGTATTAGAAGACAGAGTTGTACTGCAGGCAACTTGCAAATGTATTTAGACATATTTTTCCCTCTGGAGACGTGTCTCTAAAACAGTAAAAATATTTGCAATAGAAAGAGGCCAAAATTATCAAATAAGGAACAAAAAAAGGTAGATACGTCTATAGACTTCAGAAACAGAGTGGGAATATGTATGTTGCATTGCTCACAAAGGAGAAATTCACGTTCCTGGAGAGGAAATCGTATACTTACGTATCCGTAGTTAAGGACCTGCAGTAAATTTGAGTACGTATCCGAACCAGGGTGCTGGAGTAGTGCCTTGTCAGCGTAGCAGACAAAACTACCCAGCCTTTCAACCAGTATAACTTGTTTAGCTACTTTTATAATCTCAAAAATAGTAGCACCATCAGGTTTTATTTTTACTTTCGTCTTCAGATCCTGTCTCTGAAAGAACAGGGACTTTTGAGTTTTCAGTCTGGTTGTCATGTACTTCATTAAACTGAGGACTTGCAAGAGCTGAGCAAAACCTTGACAACTGGCACGCCAGCCTGGCTCTCGGTGTGCGTTTCTAAACCTGCTTCTTTCAAATGCTGCAGCATTTCTTACGCTGGGAGCAAAAACATTTTAAAAGACTGAATTGCAGTGATAACAATAATAACAATGTCAATTTAAGTGCCAAGCTAGCAGAACTTGCTCGGTTCTAGGAGAAGATATTTCATGTTTCATTACAATTTTTCCCTGCATTCCCATTTTCCATCTCAAGCTTTGAGAAAAACACCTTCCTTTCACTCTGAAAGTTTTTGGAGTTTTTTTCCTGTGGATCTTCAGAGATCTAAGCTCTGCTGAACCTCCGTTACGGGGCTCTTGGCACTTCATCCTCTGCTTCTCGCTTTCTTCCAGTGAGTGACTGAGGAGGAGGAACACAGAAGAGCAAAGCCAGGAGAATAGGATTGCATCTTCCCAACAAGCTGATGTTACATCTAGGTTTATAAATCGTTCTTCTCCCTGCTCTCCTACTCTTACACGCACACATTTCATAATAACTTTTATAATAACAAAGATGTCAGTCCCCATTTTGTTGGCCTTAGATTTAGCCCTCTTTTGCTTCTTTTCTTGGGGAAAATGCTGTGCTGTGTTCTCCTGGTGTCACAGAGGCTCCTCTGAGGACAGGCTGTGCCTCTGAGCCAGAGACAGCCACTTCTTTCTCTTTCCACACTGTCTCTGGTGATACAGAAATACACAAATATATGAGATATATATAAAATACATACATGAAAAAATAGATATACAAAATATATGAGCTGTCACGTATTTTTACTCCTGTTTTGCACTGAAGTGCAACTAAAACCTTTTAAGAAGCCTTTTGTGGAAAAGAAGAGGCGAGTCGGGGTAATGGGAGTACAGTTATGGTGTATGGCAGACTTTTTCGAAGGACTTGGAACCGGATCTTGGCCCATTCACAGGCGGGGATCACCAGCTTACTGGCTACTGTGGAAAGTCTCCCTGATTTTGATAAACAATCCTTTCCTGAGAAAAATTCCGTTTAAGTTAGTTCCGTTTTGGCTTTATGGTAGAAAACTCCTGAAAATGGTTCCTAGTGTTTCTCTTTTTCTGTCTCAGCGGTTCAGTCCTCTGATCTATCCGTAGCCTCCTTTTGTGTACCTCAGGGTTTCTCATCACGCTGATAGCATTTGCTCCAAAATTGCACCATGCTTCTTGTTTGGCGTGGTGGATGCAGGATGATAAATAGTCTTCTCAAAGATCATTTTTCTAGTATTTCAAAGAGAACCCCAAACCCCAGACAATCAAAGCTTGATGAATTGACAAGCAGGGTGTTAAAACATAGGTGAGTGGGAGAGCAACACTGGGAATGCTGGTGAACTTACAAGAGGGTTTGGAGGACCGGCATAGCTTCGTAGTTCATAGTTGCGTTTGCAACCTGTGGCTGGTTCTGTGACTCAAAGTGTGATGTCTAGTCCACCCCATCACAGCGGTTTATGGGTGCGGGAACATGGACCACCTTGTGGCGGAGCAAGGGAGTGGGGCGTGAGGATAAAACAAGGCAAAAAGCAGCCAGTGCAGGGCCACATGTGTCTTGTGAAAAAAGTGACACAACCCATTCGAAGTGGTAGTTATCCTTTTTATCTAAGGGCATTTATCCCTCACAGTTGCAGAGTAGTGTAGACAAGCTAATGAACTAGACAAACTTTACAAACTGATTAGCTCTAGCAGCCTTATCATGACAGCAAAGAGCTAAATCTGTGCAGAACCTATCTGAAAAGTTATATATACACTTGATAAACATACCCGAGTTGTTAACCTCTACTGAGCTCTGTGTTGCCAGCGTAAAGCTGCTCCCAGAACCTGGACTAGCTATAGGTTGAACGCAGCTGAACTAAGGCCCTGCTACACTACACATCCATGGCAGAAATATTTCATTGTCCTATCTTACTGTGTTTAGTCAAATTTGCTATGGAAATGATGCTTATGCTTTCACAGTGTCTGCTTTTCAGTCTCCAGAAGTTACTTATCTTGACCTGTTAGGTAGATTCCAGCAAACATAACACAGGGACAGAGATCTCAAAGATACTATGTTCCTGAGAGTTTAAAGGTGAAACACGCTGCAGTAATGTCCCTACTGAGGGCAAGATTGCTATGTGAGATTGCGTGTCTTGTTAATCTTCAAATAATCCATGTGATTCAGACAATATCTTAAATCCCCCAGCTGCAGCCAAACTTTTCGTCGCTGCTCACACCTTGTTATGGAAAGGGCAGTCCAGCTGCAGCCGCAACCCGGCATTCTTCTCAGATGGTCTGTGGCAAACACAACGGAGGACCAAAGTCAAGCCTGGCAGTAAGAGATGTCACTCCACTGACTAGAAAGGATTGTACAGACATATGACCAATCTGACTTTCTTGTGTGGTTTTGTATGTGCTATGGTCCGTATCCTTCCTGAAGTGACACAGTGCACATGTTGGAAGTTCTAAAAACAGCTTAATTTAAAAAAAACCACCAAACCCTGGATGTAAGCTTTTAAAAAAAGTTATTTACATCCTCGAAGCTCAAAAAAATTCTCCTTGAACTTAATTTTGGGCTTTCTTATATAAACAAATAAAGGATGGCTGATGAGATAATTTAGTCCCCAAATGAACTTGTTTGTGAGGGAAGAATAGTGACTGAAATTATTGTTCTGCTGAACATTCCTGAAGAGTGTAGCTGCACACCCACCCTGTAGCAAAGGGCTGCCATATTTCGAAGTCAAACGCTTGCAAATTAGGAAACCCGGGAGTTAAAGATGAAACGTGAATTCCTCACCTATGTGGGCAGGCACTAAACTCGATCTCATATACTAGAAATAGAAATTACGTATTTTTTTTTTTATTATCCTCCTTCACCTTGTGGTCCCAGCTCTGTACTATGCACTGTTCAAACCCTGTGCACAGTGCTATTATTTTTGTCACAGACTATTCTGTGATAATTGTGACTCTAAGTACATCAAAACCAGCGCTGAATTAAACTTTATTATACTGCTGAGACATATGGTCTTATTAGTAGAGATATGTCTGAAAGATGTATTCCCATTTACTCAATGCTGGGCACTCAGGGGGTGATTTTTCAGAAGACGCAGCCTTTGGTGTGTGTTCGTTCAGAGAGCGGTTCTGGGTGCCTTCGGCTGCGGCACTGAGCGCTCGTCACTTGTACAAATCAGACCACAGCTCCCAGAAAACAGGGGCTGACGCCTCTGATGTCACTGGCGTCACGCAGCCCTCGTTCCTGCTGCCCCCGCACAGCCCTCGCTTCCTCCCCTCAGCTCTCTGAGCGGGGCGGGGGTCTGGCTCTGCGTGCTCTGCCTTCTGCCCGTAACGCAGGCAGCGATGGCAAAGGAGCCTGAAGGAGATCTGGGCAGTAGGTAGATGCAGGCCACCTAATTTCTGGCAAAAATCCCGAATTTTGGGTGGTTGCTTTGAAGTCCTAATGATAATTCAAAAGCAGTGCTTCCCAGTGGTCCCCTTCTGCAGTGTTACGAAGCACAGCGTCTGTCTGCAGGTCTTAGGGATGCTGAGGCTCAGGACCGCGAACAGTCTGCTTCTGTCTCCTGCCTGCCTCATCCCAGTCTGCCTCCCAGTCCTTCCCATGGCCGATCCGTTATTCCCATGCCTTATATTTGGAGTCCCTTGTTTCTGGGCTGCAGCGGCTGGAGCAGGGAGAGCACACCAGGACGGCGAGGAACAGCGCGAGGGAAAGCCTGGCTCTGCCTCTGCGGCTCCGAGGGGAGGCACGTAAAGCGCAGGGGGCTGCATACGTATAGTGCGGATGCCTGTAGGAGGAATGAAGGGGATGACGTGTGCTCAGCTCAGGCAGAAATTATAGATAACTGTCAGACCACAATAAGTCTCCTGAGCACACGCGAACTGGATTTTTTCTCAGAAGCTCCAGACATAGCCAAATTCGTACCTATTTTCTTTCAAGGAAGTTAAAGAGAGATTTTGTATATGCCATGTTGGACCACCTTAGATGTGCTGTAAGCTCAGCATATGCTCCCTGGTACTTGCAGAACACCCTCAGTAAGTCAAGCATTATATACGTTTTCATTAGTCAGCTAACATTTCTAACAGCTCTTCAGGTCTGTGAATTAACCTTCTTCCTTTTTCACTGGAGAGAAGATGGAGGCTGAAAAGTAAATTTTAGGGCAGAAAGAGCCACTGTAATCTTGTTTTGATCTCATGGACGGTCAGACATCCTTAAACAAATCCTTCGCCACACAGGTCTAATAGTTTTGCTAAGAAAAAAAGTCTTGATTAAAAAAAATGCTCAGTGATAGAGAGTCCTCTACAGTCCTGCGTAAATTATTTTAATAGGTATCCTTATTTATTTCTAGTTTGAATTTAATTAGCCTCAAATTCTGGAAATTGGATCTTGCTAGAATTAGCTTGATCTCTGTCACGGAATGTTTGTTTCTTACTTAATGTAGTTACTTCTTGTGAGGAAGTTCTCTGTTGCAGTTCTTCATGATAACCCAAACAGTTTGTGCTCCTGGACTCTGACTGCAGGACTTGTTTTCTCAGCCTTTAATCATTTTTGTGACTCTTTGCTCCAGTTTCTCTTGAAGTGTGGCTGCTTCTAGACACAGTATTGCAAGCTATTTGCGAAGATAATACGTCCAAAGCCGTTATCATATTTTCTCCTAAAACATGACTGTTCATCAGAAGCAAAGCATGTGGCAGAAACGTGCTAATCACAATTAATTTAGTGACAGCAGGCAGGTAGATTTCTGTTCCACTGGTTAGCCATCACGAGTGGAAGTCCAGCCGCTGCCTCCCCGGGCAGAAGCAGCACACAATCCTGCCGAACCCTGAGCCATACTCCAGCACCATCCCCTTCTCGCTTTGCCAGTGACACTGCGCCGCGGTCCTGCAGTGCAGCGGAGTGAGAACACAGCTTCCTTATGCCCAGGCTGCCTGTGCGAAACCTGCGCCGCTTCGGAGCTGCGGTCTGCACAGCCCCTTGGTGCAGTTCAGGCATTGAATGTGTGGTATGTGATCACATTCGGGTGGGAAATGATTCATAAAACTTATTGAAAGGAGAGATCATTGGATAATGTAATTTGATCTCCTATAGCTATCAAAGCTACCAGTTTTTTTTTTCTGAGTATACCTGCATCCAGCCCAACTGCTTGTATTTAATTTAAGCATGCCTCCTGTTAGGGTAAAGTGTACATTACAGAGAGACAGCTAACTGATTTCAAGACAGCAGGATCCCTTAAATCCCTTGTAGCTTGCACCAGTGTTTAAATACTCACAATGTTACAGATTAATGCCTTGTTTCTTATTTGGAGTATCTGGCTTCAGCTTCACTTTCTAAGTTCTTGCTATGTTTCAGATTAAAATAATTCAGCACCCATATCTTCCCCATGAAAGTATTTCACTTTACTCAAGTCACTTATTTCTTTTTTCTCTGCAAGGCAGTTTCTTCAGCCTGTGAGCATTTTTTTTAACTTCTTTCCTTGCCCCTTCCGATTTCTAACATTATTTGAAAAAACACTTACGTGGGAACTGTACGTTCTGTTCCAGCATCACTCTCGTCATATCTCATATCTGCAAACAGAGGTAAAATCACTTCACTTGGGTCAGCAACCGCATTAGCTGCCTTTGCGGCAGATCCTCCCTGGGAGCTCAGGGTATGGATTGTATTTTTTTTTCACTTTGATCACTAATTCCTTTCAAGAATCACTGGCATTTCAGGATGCAGTCGCTATTCAGTAGCACTGACGTGCATTCCCTGTTCTGAGATGCGAGTGTTTGCATTTGGCGGTATTAAAATGCATTGTGAATAAACAGAAACAGCCTGCCGGGCACTCCAGATCGCTCTGTTTTGCTGCATCTTCAGCGTTATTTACCACCCTTCTAAATCCGTATAACTTCGCAAGTGTTATCACCAATGGCTTTGTATTGAACCTTGATGCCTGCAAGATCTTTATAGAAACCTTTCTACTTAGCAGGGGTTTCTCAAGAATTACTCCTCTTTTTCTTTTGGATCTGTCACTTGAAAAATTCTGTACTTACTGAAACTGTGCTCTATAATGCTTCACGGTAGCTTTTTAAAATCAGAATGTTGTGCTGCGAAGTTGAATGATTTACTAACAGAAGGGAATTCCATTATCAGCTAGAGGTGATAACTTCTCAGTAAGCTAGTTCCACTCCAAAGAGCATGATATGCCATAGGATTCTGCTAAGTGATGTCATTCATCTTTATTACCAACTTTTCTGGTATTTTGCTTGGGATGGATGTCAGTCTCACCATCCGGTGGTTAGCTGGATCATTATGTTTCCCTGCTCTGAAGACTGTCATAGAGCAGCTGTCTTTCAGTCCTTTGGATTTCCCCAGTGTTCAGAGATTCATTATGACCTAATGTCAGCAGCGATTAAAAGCGTCTGACATAAGAAAGTGAACGATCGAAGCCCACATCTGCCCTTTCCCAGCAATTCTGTTCTTTTCAGTCCTAGCTATCCTCCTCCTGCAGCTCCTCAAGCCTGTGAGCCCCCTCTCCTGCTGCTGGAGGGGTGGAAGGCTGCAGCTTTGGGTTCATCTTTGTCCTCCCTCAAACAGGGGCAGAGCACGTGAGGACTCTCAAGTGTTACAGGGAGAAGGAGAAAGAGAAAGGAAAGTGAAAGGCAAGAGCATGATTGTCTTGGGCAGCCCAGTGCTGGCCCCCCAGCTTCTTCCTGTTACTCACGTACGAGGCTGGTGGGCTGGTAGGGGAAGGAGCCCTCAGCCTCCTGCAGCAGTGGAGATGGCTGTTCTGTCCCAGCAGTGGAGAGGAGAGCTCACAAATGATCAACGAGGGCATGGTCCAGGCAGGGCCATGAATACATGCCCTTCAGCTTTCAGAAGAAACGTTTTCTTGGTCTATGGTTCTGTGCAGCTCAACAACTTGAAGTGCTGTTTTCAGCCATATTTTTAGAATCACTAGCTGGGAGCCTTCTGACTTCATTTTTATTCCTGTACATTCATTCTGAAACTCATTTTATTTGCATAGCACTGTTGGCATTAGTGGTAGTAGCAGAAGCACCTCTTGGTTGTACGCATACCTAGGATGTTGGTGTTCAGCTGCTGAGGCAGTACTTCATACGATGTTGCTGTGGTAACCCCTTGTCCTCATTCTGTAGAAAGTTCCTGTAGAAAGCCTGAGGAGTGCATGTTTTATTCTCATTTGATGCAATTGCATGATTCTCCTTCTTTTCAGAGACCTGAAATAAATCTGTTGAGCACTCTTGCTGTCTGTGCAGTTCTAACATACAGCTATCTCCATCTAATAAGCACTGTACACACTTTTTTAGACTTCTTTTGTTCGTAATATTGTTCTAAAAAGCATACTATCTTTTCTCTTCAGTGCTGCAACTTGTGAATTTTCCTTTGGGCCTTTATCTTTCTTAAGCAACGTTTTGCACTTCATAAATTCTAGCTCATATTGTTTGCTGTTTATTTCCTGGTTTTCAGTTGTTTGAATGCTGAGGTCTTTTAATTTATTTCTGTTTTCTGTTACATATTCATCAACTGAACCAGAATGGGTTTTAAAACAAGGTGGTCCTTTTGGGAAACCGAATGAACTCTTTAACTTTCAGTTTTCTGTTGAATTATGCTGTCCAAGTCTTTCTCCTCCTTGTAATTTTGCTCATGAAGGCAAGAGAAGGGAAGTCTAGCATGTGACACTGTTCTGAAACACAAACTATGAGTCATAGAATTACATTTTGGACAGGAAGGACTCAGAACACAATAGTATTGCAATATAAAGAAAATACCTTTTAATGTAAGGTCTCACAAGAAACTGCAGCAATTCTTTCAGCATCTTCACACCATTTCAACTTCACACTGGAGCAGACAACCCGTCAGGGTAGATGAAATCTTAAAAACTGGCAGACTCTTGCAAAAAAAGAGCTTGTAGACTAGCCTTACCTGACAAGGTCTTTGAAGGTGGCAAGAAGGCTGTGGGAGAAACAAATTTGCTTAACCTGGAGCAGTATTTGTTGCACCGTGTCTTATCCCCATAGACTTTGGCCAAGCAGTTCATCCATCTAATTTCACATGAAATTGTCCCAGTAATAGTGAGAAGAACTGGTCTGTATATTTCTGGAAGAACTCTATACCTGACACCACACTGATTGGAGAATGGCTGGTGTTTCCACCATCAGCTACTGACCTGTTTGTCTGATCTCTATACTACGCATCATTTTAGAATGAATTTTCAGGGAAGGAACCATTAATGGCTGTGGTTAGTTCTGTAATGGAATAAAAATGGAACGTAGATTTAGATTTTGACAAAGTAACCTGATAGCTTTCCATTGATACCATAACTGATTTTCCAAACTACGGAACTGGATCAACAACACGTGCTAAAAGCAAAATGACTGATCAGGAGGGAAAGTACAAGGAGAGTTCCTCAGCTATCAGTTTGGAGACGATCATATTTTTACCAAGCAATTCCATGCAAAACCGGGAGTGTACCAATAAACTTAGTTGCTTGCACCATCAATACAGAAGAAGATACAATTCTCACACAACAAAAATGAACTGGAGGTTAATTGTGTGAGTGGGATGGCCAGGCACTTGGGCACTAAAAGTTATATTTCCTCCATCAATTGTACATTTATTTGTTGTAAGTTGTACATAAAGACAGAGAACTGTGCATATTAGGTGACCACAGGATGACTGTGAGCTGTGAATTTGATAATGGCTATGAAAAAGGAAAATGCAGTCACACAAATATCACAGGAGATAATTCCAATAAATAAATAATGGTTTGTCAATAAATATGTATATGTATGTATGAAATACTTGTAGACTTTACTTAATGTACGGCGCATGATTATGTTTACCCATGAGACAGATTGATTGAAATTAGACAATAAAGGCTCCAAAGATGATGAGAAGAATAAAGTGTTTGTAACATGAGAGGGCAATAAAAGAGTTTGGGTTGTCCTAGAGTAGAAAAATGAAGGCTGACTGAAGATGTGGCTGATATTTAAAAATACGCCAATGAGTAAACACAACGGAGGAGGAAGAGCTATTTAAACTAAAAGACAATGTTGGCAGAAGAACAAATGGGCATAAAATGACCATGAACAAATTTAAGTTGGAAAGCAAAAGGTTTCTAGTTATCAGAAAGCTGTCTTTCAATGAAAAGCAAAGCTCCTCTAAACAGTTTTAAATGAAGTTCAGTAAGTTTATGATTTGCATTACATGATATAGGTGTCTTCAATATCTTGGGATTTGATTCAGTGACATAGAAGGTCCTCTTAAGTATTACACAAAGCAGCAAATACTCTTGAGATACAGTAACCTCTCAGGCAGCACGTACCCACTGTTGAACAGCATGCAGCAAGACTGAAATACTCTTTCAGACACAAAATCAAGAGACTTTGATAACTGGCTAATCTCCAGAAGGTTTAAACAGCCTGAATGCAGAGCTTACAATATCTCCAAGGCTAACGTGCTCAAACAGAGAGATAATAAGGTTTAATTTTGTCTGAAAATTGTCACCTCCATAAGCACTACATTGGGTCCTAGCACTAACCACAGCACTGTGTGTCACTTCTTGAGCTGCCGACAGATATACTTTCAGTCTTTAAAAATGAGGATGTGAGGACCTGGAAAAATGCTGATTTGAATAATTGCATCCTACTTATCACAGTGTCAGTAAGGGAAGGCAACACTCCTGTGTATTTAAAAAGCTGTGAAATCCTCCCTGCAGAAGATGATGGGTAGTGTTGTTAATTCTTATTTATTTGTTTAGCTGAATTTAAAATTGAGCCTAGAAGGAAAAAAAATTAATTTTGGATATCAAGTAAACAGGATGTATTTTATACCCATTTTTATACTGCGTATAGTATGCTTAATTTGAAAAAATGACAGTTGAATATAAACATCAATATTCTAATAATATTAACGTAGGAAATTGGAATAAGCCTTAAGCTTCTATCTTAACTAATGCCACTGTGCTTTTTAGTGTCGTTGAATGCCACACTCCAGGAACAAACATTTTCTTTGGTTGAGCTTTCTCGGTGCTGTCATTTTGTACAGCGGTATGAAAGACAGAAACCTCTACACTAAGAAACCTGTTCCTTTTGTTTTTCAGCATCAAAACAATGATACCTCCGGGGGAATGCCTATATGCTGGGAGGAAAAGGAGGAAACCCATTCAGAAACAGTTAAGTATCATATTCATCAGGAGGCATCTCCCTCTGAATGTACATGCTAGAAACGAGGTGGAAGGAGCGAGTCCCTCCTGCAGTCTGCCGATGCAGGATAGACCTAACCACCTCTTTCTCTGCAGCGAGAAACCCCTGGTCGGGAGTCTGGCTCTTCATGGTTAAGACAGGCTCTAGAAAGGATGCCTGAGCATGGGTCAAACCGTCCTTACCCATCGCTGAGTGCCCCAGGAGGAGGCCAGTGGTGGTTGTGGTGCGTACCGCAGTGTGCTGCCATGACGAGTGGAGAGGGACAGCGCTTTTTCACAAGCAGAAGATACTGGGGGGGCTAAATGTCAGCTGGGCGATGGACCAGAGGGGTGGCTGCCACTGCCGCCTGTTCAAGGAGCCTTTTGGGAAGCGGTGTGTCGAGCTGCACCAGTGCGCTGACACTGCACTCCCCCCTTCCCCCTTCCTTGGCTCAGTCTTGCTTGGGGCATCGCTAGGTCCAACATGTGCGAGCCTGGAAAGTGGGTCAGTTCAGCCAACTGAAAAAGCAGACTGGTGACTCACTTTTTGCATAAAGAGCACATCATTTTCAAACCGCTATTTACTATGAAATCACTTTCATTAGGAGGAAAAGGGGAAAGGAATTGTATGTGTGAATGCAAAGCAGAAAAAGAAAAAAAGCAATGGGGAGTTGTTACTACAAGATGCTTGAAATGGGAGGGGAAAAAGTTTGCTATCACTCAAATGTAAAAAGATTTCCAGATGCCATAAACCACGCTGTGAAATGAAGCTTTTTAGGATAATCATCCCATATCTTCTGTGTTGCACTTGATTACATGGTTATGAAACACACATTTTTCACTGTGTTAAAATTATAAGCTAGCACTGGTGGCCTTCACAGACAATTTAAGGATGAGAAGGTAACTAAAATAGATTTCCCTATTTTCAGTTGTTCAGAACTGCTAAAAATAACCCACTTGGCTTAAAATTGTATATATTGGTCTGAAGTCAAAGGGGAGTTTCTCAGAATGTTTGAGTGAAATCTGTTGATTTTGTTTGGATTTTGGAGAGTTTTCACAAATGAACCACTTTTTCCCACTTAAAAAATGATTTCTTTTACTGTAAAATACATCATAGGTGACAATTTCAATAGACAAAGATAATGACAGAAGAAAATTATTCTTGCTGCAAAACCTGAGTATTAAATCCAAAATGTATGTAATATTTCTGCACTGCTGTTCAAGTATGGATGTGGATATTTAACTCTGTCACTGCATGAGGTATGGAACTGCTCCAGTACATGAAATTACCTCTGTGCAGAACTGTTTATGAATCATAGCTTTTGTGAGAAAAGGAGAGTTGCAGTTGCTTTGACAGACATTAAGCTTCATGTTTGGAGCATATGTACTAGCTAGAAGAACTTCTCTCAGAGATGACTTCTAGATAAATGCAATGGCTAAGAATACTTGTTGTTAACAAAAAATGTAAATGTCCTCAGGAGCTTTTTATGAAGTTCTGGCTTCAACAAAATCAGAGCAAATTCTCACTGAACTGGACGGAGCCAAGTTCTCACCTTGTGAGCCATCATCAGTAATGCTACTTGAAAATAGATTTGCTATGAGATTCCAGTACAGATACCTAAGCATGAGCTTATCCAACCAGGACATAAACAATTTTGATCAAGAGACTTGCCTTTGGTTAAAATAGAAGGAATCATATGCTTTGGATTATCAGACTATTGAGTTCCCCCACTGGAGACAGTCCTCTGTTTTCTGTGGTTGGTTACTTATCGCTTGCTGAGGATGATTTCTCAGTTCCTAGCAACACTGGTCTCTTCCTCAAACCTTGTCTGTTTGTGGGCTTGGTCTCTGGTAGAGCCTTTCCTGTGCTCATTCCCTCACTCGGGGACTTCCTAACTCTGAAGGCCCAAGACCGACTGGCTGACGGAGCTCCTTTCATGGTCTCTGTCCTTCAGTCGTGCAGACCTTACTGACAGTTCAGGACTCCAGGGTATCCTTACTGTTATGCTGCGTCAAAGCATTTATCTTGAATTTAGAGGGGTAGACACTGAACAGTATATTTAATCATGATTTTGATCCATGTCATACTATTTCTGTTACAGCCTTTTCTATCTTGTTTGATAGCACAGCACATTTTTCTCTATGGCCTTTTTCTACTTCCCCCTCTGTCATTCCGATAATGAACCATGGTAGATGCTGTCACCTGTTCTGGGAGTGGTATTTGTTCAGCTGAAAAACCTAATTTTTCACAGGAAAACAGTTGATGGGAATTCTTTGTCTAGTCCTAATAATGAATCCACTAATAGCCTCTAGAAATTTAACTTTCTTTTGACAAAAGAATAAGTGAGCTCGGGTGCTAGTCTGAGCAGGATACTTGTATTTCTGTAGGGATTAATGGATTAGTCCTTTTGAAGGCCAGGATTCAGAGGACAAAGGAGCAGTTTTCCCCTTTGCAGAACAACTGGGATATTTGTGCCTGCCCATATTCAGTGCATCCCGAGGCCAACTCCTTGCCTCTCCATCAGATTTTTATGCTTAGGCTGTCAAGCCAGGTGATGACCCTTCGGCTGGCTTTTAATTCAGGATGTCGATGGGTTTTCAGGCACAGAAATTCTATTCTGAGGTAGTTTCACAGAATAGTGATGAAAATGTATGAAGAAGCTCCATTGGAGAACACAGAGACCCACAAGACTGGGGAAGAATGTGTGGGAAAACTTGTTTTACCAGGAAGACCTAATATGTTTCAGTCTTTTTCTCTACATAGAACTAGGAGAGACCATCTTCTTTAGGGTGTCATTCTTCAGACAATAGACGGGGTTCAAGTTCTACTTTTACACATGTAAATAAATAAAAAACCCTAGCTGTCCTCCTTTTTCCCTGGAAAGCTTCCAAACAAGCCCCATCAAATGTGGTCTACATGAAAGAATTTTGGGTTTTATGGAACCAGTTCAAACACCTGGAGCTCAGACTGATTGAAAGATTACCATCAGATATGTTTTGCAGCCAGAGAACCAGAGTTTTGACTAAAGGAAATGTTTTTTACCAAGTGTTTGTTTCCTGTGGAAAGCTAACATTTTACTGGTAATTCAAGCATGTGAAAACTAAACAGATCTTGTTTTTAACCTCAGACTAAAATCGCTGTGCTGAAATTATTACTTACACTAGCAGTGCTAAGGCAACACTTCAGGACAGTCACCATTTGAGAGCTTCAGCCACTTCTTTGTCTCAAGCCCTGGCATCTTGTAAAACTCTCTCCCTCCATAAAACGTTTCTTGTAATGTTTTACAGCTGTCTAAAGGCAAGCTACAGCTGCCCCAGCTCTGACTGTACCTATAACTCCTCCAGACTGCCCACTTCAGCCAGAACTGTGCCAGTGCCAGGGTAAACAGAGACCTCAGGAGGTGCAGCTCTCTCCTACTTCCTGGTTCTCGTTTTAGGGCCCTCTGTGGCGTAGCCCTTCCTCTTACTTGGTATCACACTGTCCTACCTCTCCTCTGCTCTGCCAGCGTGATGTCTTCTTGACCGTCAGTTCTGCTTTCTCCTTTCCTCACTGCGAAGACCCAGAAGAGGTAGAAGGTGGCAAAGGGCCCCCTTTCCTTTGCGCAGCTTGCTCTCAGGTGGTCCTTTTCGCTCATAGGAGATGGTGAGCATCTACACACCTACAGCTGGCAGCGGAACTCAGCTCTGCGGGGATACCTGTGCAACACCCACGCACAGCTCAGCGCCCGCCGGTCAGCACGTTGGTGATAACCATCTCGCTGTTACTTTGCACTCACCCTATCTGTTGCATCTCATGGTCTCTTCTCTTCCCTTTCCCTTCTTACTGAAAGCTTGCTATCGTAGTAAATGATTAGATTTTTCTGTTTCAGTCATCTGCTGGTTGAACACTTCAGCACACTTGAAAAACTTACTCACGGTTTGCTTTTCATTCACTGTGTAGGGCTCCCTCAGAGGGTGGCCATCAGCAGGCAGAGCTGTAGCTGCAGGAAATTCCTCGGCGGGCTCGCCAAACTGGTTTACTCTAGTGGCAGTCGGTTGGTCTGTGTGTCATGGGCACTCTGAATCGTGAAAGCGCAAATGACTCAATGCCTTGCGTACCACCAAAACAGAAAATGTTCTCTGCGCCAGCTCCCACACTCAGCTCCCACCAAACAGGAGCTGGTGATACGGGTCCTGTACAGGTACAAGGGCTTGTTACTGCAGAGCAGAATTGGGACGGTTTAACAACGCAAAGAAGGGAATGCCAGCTTTATTGTTTTAATTACAGGTGCTACTTTACTGTAGTAGAGTAAAAGAGATATCGTAGAGTGAGTGCTATGTCTCTGTTCAGACCTGATTTACACGGTTTGAGAATCCCTGTTTTAAGGCAGACGTAACAAGCACCATCTACTTTCAGCTCAAAATAAGGGCTAGAATTTCCATTTGCTTCAAAACAGCGCATTGAAGAATTTCCCTGCCTGCCCTTTTCTGTTTATGGATAGCTAAGCTAGCCTTTCCATGGAACTTGCATTGTTTTAAATCGCATCCACTTGGCACCTGATTACCATTTACATCAAGCCCCTGTTTGTTTGGATTCACTCCCTTACTGAATCATTTCCTTGAGTTTTCAGGAAGACTCTGTCCTGAACTTTCTCCTGTAGGCTTTTTACACCATTCCTTGCAATCTCCAGAAACTCCATCTTTACACTCAGTACAAATGCAGTCCACGTATTTGCTGAAGCCCTACCTCGCTGGCATAGAGCAGTCACTATTTTACATGGCAAATAGGCTTGAACAATTTCCATTTCTATTCCGTGTTAGTCTTGACAATTTTTACCCCTTGAACTCATCAGTTCGATTTTCTTTATGGGAATTAATTTTTTCCACCCTAAATTGCTTCCTTGCTTCAGCTCAGTTGTCAGATACAAAGAGCAATTAATAAAAGCTTATGTTCTTTAGCTTCTACTGAACTATAGGTTATATTCCCACAGAATTACTGCTCTCCATGGGTCAGACATCCTTTTGGTGTCATAGTAAGAATGGATGAGCTTCAGAGTTTCCTCCCCCCAAATTAGTACCCAATATGTACACCTTTTTTTGAAAAACAGCTAACTCTGGAAAAGTAAAAAAAAAGAGTATTCCTTCTTTGTTGATTGCATTATTTGTTGCACATTTGCTCTTTCTAATAGAAGAAAGTTATTTATTCATCCCAGTCAACAAAATCTTCCCCATGTCTTTGAAAGCAACTCGTCTTATTATTGAAGGGCCAGTTTTGGTAATTTTGAATGAAAAAGCAGAAATTATATGTTTTCACTGACACCTACCTCAAACAGTTTTTCATTTGTTCTGTCCATCAATGTTGTTCTGTTAAAGCGAACTGAAGACTCGTAAAAGTAGCAATGAATTTTTCATACCTGGTTTGATTTAGGAGATTTTCAATTAGCAGCAAAGTCAGCAATCACATGCACAAAACATTGATTTTTTAAAAAAATAATTCCTAAACGCAACATTTTTCTCCTAACTACAGTTACAGTAAGTTAAGATTACACTTATAAGAAGGGAACACTCCAAGTATGTTATAATTTAACCCTTTAACCACCTTGTGAAATGCTAATACTCAAAATCAAAATTATGATTGAAAAATACAGTAAATGTGTGCAGTGTGGAAATGCAGTGGTAAAGTGCTACAGATAATTAGTTTTATTCTGATTCTCCACTGGAGCATCAGCTAAGCTACATAAGGTTATGATCCTTGCTCTTAGGTGAAAGTGGAAATTGCTGGCACACCTGTATTTTCCTTGCCTACCATTTCTCATTCTTGAGTACTTTTCCCTCTTTCCGCCTTGATTTTTCTCTCAATGTCTCTTATTCTGGAGAAAGTGCCTCAGGAGGAATGTGGTGATATGCTGCAGTAAGCACTTGAACATGGGCATTACAAGAGCAAGTGGAGGACCAGCAGACACAGCACTCAGTCCCCTGGGCGATGCTGGCTCAGCTACACCGCTGGGCAGCTGTACTGCCTCTGAGATCATGAATCCGTGCAGTTTACGGCTCCCGTGGCCTGTGGCTCATTCCTGGATAGCTTGCTTGACAACTGCTGGGTCCAGCAATGGCTGTCTGCTGGAGCTAACCACCTTCTCAGACTTACCACTCAGGTCTTGTTGCTTAATTGGCAAGTCTGTCCTTCAGCACTGACCATTCCTTGCTGTCCTGCTGGAAATCAGGTTCCCATGACTGTGTGCAAGAGCACCAGTTTTTCCTTTTCTCCCTCTTGAGAACAGCATCTTACATGTTCTGTGAGAAGAGTATCAGTGGACACCCCAAAACTGAGCTTCCTCATTCGTGATGCATTTCGTCTTAACGCATTTTCGCAACAGCTTTTCGGAGGCATGTAGTCCTGTTCACTGCATGAGAGGGACATGAAATGGGGATGGAATAGGAATGCTTGGCCTGGAAATCCGAGTAACATTAGTCTTTACATTTTGGGAGGAACATCAATGTTCTTAAGAGAGAAACCAAATTCTTATAATCGTTTTTACTGACATAGGAAGGCAAATGTAAGAATGTTCAGATGATTTTTAAGCTTGAGGAAAGAACATCTCTTCACCTTGCTTCCCATACTTTTAAAAATAATATCTAAAGACAGGCTCTTTTCTTAATTATCTCCTGACTCACAGGCAAACTTTGAGTCATTAATTGGAGGGCACTAAGATGCTTTGAATTAATACAGTGGGCATTGAATAGGTTCATGCATTAGTTGTAGTAATTTTCCTCTGCTGTTCTGACCCTGCTTTGTACAACATAGATAAGAAATCGTTTTTCCTGGTATTCACTGAAACATGAAGATAGTGCCCATTCCCCTAAGGTCAGAGGGTCCTGAGTGAGAGTATCAGTTCTTCATCTTTCTTCCACTGGGCAGATGTGAAAAGAGAGGCCAAAGTCCATGTCTTTGCACAATGGCAAATGCGCAATGGTAAATCTCTTTTTGGCAGGGTGTAGATACTTTAAAGATTTTCATAGAAGCAAGGTTAAATATGCCAGTTATCAACTAATTGCAGACAGTGTCTCGGTCTCCAGTTGTACTGTCTGGAGGTAAAACAGGTAATCGAAAATGTGTTCTCCACCACAGAAGGCCTGCGGTTGGGAATGAAAAATCGAATCCTTCGAAGAGACACAGGGACCGTCTGAACGCGGAACTGGACCATCTGGCCAGCCTCCTGCCTTTTCCACCTGACATCATATCGAAGCTGGACAAACTGTCCGTCTTGCGCCTCAGTGTCAGCTATCTCCGAGTCAAAAGTTTCTTTCAAGGTAGGCCTCTTTAAGTTATCAATATCCCATTAAAAGTCTCCCTCTAATTTATTGCTGCTTTGTACTAATCCTGAGTAAAATTAACAAGCAGTATTGTATTGATAAAGGAATAAAAAAAAAGATCTGCTGTTGAACTTATTTTGTGCGTGGGGTGCTGAGTTGGAAATTTCGTGCATTTCCTCCTATGCCATTTGCGTGTTTTTCACCAAATAGTGGGATAACCCCCATCCTTCCCCGGCAGGCTTTAGGAAAAGCAAAAATATGGCTGTAAAATCCCAAAAGTGGCAAAGAGGCTTGGGGCAGATGTAATACCTGTAGATACTTTGAACTTCCTTTCTGGAGCTGTTGTCGTGCGTGTTTGCAGTGTCTGTTTGGATATGGTATGGAAGTCAAGCAAGGACAGTATTACCTGTGTTTGCTGTATGCCAAGAGGAAATGGGCTTGCCTGAAAGGCCAGAATGATCGCTTGCTTTCAGGAGAAGTGAGATCTCAGGTTTAAAGTGTTGACTAAAGATATAGTAGGCTGCGCTTTGTTTTTGTAGCTGTCTGGCACACTGCACAACGAAAGCCAAATGGGCACGTTCAGATGCACATAATAAGAATTCTTCTAAATTTGCAGACAGTTTTAGTTTCTTCTGTTGCTGAGGAGTTCACAAGAGCAAAATCCAGTTTAGGGATTTAACAATGAAAATCATCTCTAGAGTTGTTGAAAAGAGAAAAAAAAAAGCCGATTTGAAGGAGTATAGTTGACCAAAACTTATAGGTGGACTGCAGAGATTTTTTTATGGATATTGCTTTTCTTTTACTGCTCTGTACTACTGCTTCCTGTTACTATTCCTTATTATGCACAGTGTGTACAAGGGAACCCTATTTTTTTATTTTGGCTGATACAAAATGAATGTATCATTCTGTATCATTCTGAAGAATGACATCTGTTGGTTGGTTTCTTGCTTTTTTAAATATATTTTAGTATAAAGGAAATGCCAGATTTTGAAGAGGCTTTGGCAGACTGCAGGGCACTTTACAAGCTGACATCACATTACAGATGGTGACATTACTGATAGCAGGAGCCTCCCGTGTCAACTGGGGCAGCTGGCTGCCCAGCCTCCAGCATCCCGCGGTTTACAGAGTGGCTCCCTTTCCCTGTGAACACATACCTGAGTGTTACGGCCCCTTCCTCTGAGCTTTAATTTAATTTCTCTTGGATTCACAAGCAATAAACTGTCTTCAGCTGCCTCTATTGCTGCTCTTCTGCCGGAGTTTCCAAGATCCATTGTCTCCTTTTTTTAAAGGGATGGGATAAAAGGAAAACAAGTAAAGCCAGACTTCATTATTCTGAAATGTTCCATGTTTTGAGAGATTTCATTTAGTTTAATCCCCAAATTGCCTAATTGAGCACATAGTTTGTGTTCCCTTCATTCTTATTTTTAAATGTTTACATCATGAAACTAAGGTTACAGAAAGCATTGTTTATAGTAAAGGAAGGAAACTGTGTGCCATTTTAAGACAAGAGAGCAGGCTGGAGCTTCAAAAGGGTGGAGTGGAGGAGAGGTGAGTGGTGGAAACACAGCTGGGTGAGGAATGGGTGCCGAAGTCTGGGTAAGAGCAGGAGCTGTAGCCTCAGCTTCATGACACGTCATGGTCTACTTCCTTGTAGTTGTGGAGAAATAAGGCAGAATCTGATTTTTTTAAAAACGAAAACTTTGGTTGGAAGCCACCTAAAAAAAGCAAACAAAAAATATCCATCCCAGTGTTTTGATCTTTGTTGTGATGACAGAGGACAGAAGAGCAGAAATGGCTTGTTTGTGGCTTTTTAAATCAAAGGATGGTACTAAGCTGTGAGCTGCTATAAACACTGTGAGGACAGAGAACAGGCCAGTGGCATACAGAGATGTGATAAAATTGGATAAAATAAAATGTATCTGGAAAAACTGACCTAGCAAATATGTACTAATTCACTCAGGGAAAATTAATCCAAAGCAACTGGTGTTCAACAGAAGAGAGAAACCTGGAAAAGAGAACATAAAAACAATAATCGAAGAGAGACAGTGGTCAGCAAGTTGTTCTATGCTTGTAATATGATATGTTGACATAAACAAGAAAGCCAAGTGTGGATTTTGGTCTGTTTGCCCAGAGGCAGCATCTCACTACATAGGAAGGTTATAATCCCCCTCTGCATGAGACCAGCATGACTCCATCTGGAATACAGCTTTCTGTTGTGGGCATCTCCTGGTCACAAGGGCATTAGTACATATTAAGGGGTGTGGAACAAACACAGGCAAGAAGTGACTACAAAGTTGGATGGACAAAAAATAAAAAAGAGTGAAATTAGCTCAAATATGTGCAATGTATATGCTTCAGATGTTTGTCTGCAGAGGACAGAAGGATGAGAAGGGAAGGAATTGCTTAGGATAGGTTAGAAGGGCGCAGTGGAGGACCCAAGGAATCACAGAATCACAGAATGGTAGGGGTTGGAAGGGACCTCTGTGGGTCATCTAGTCCAACCCTCCTGCCGAAGCAGGGTCACCTACAGCAGGCTGTAGAGGACCTTGTCCAGGCGGGTCTTGAATA
>Ga0065711_1032764_pt1 | contig 26728 bp, 17 predicted proteins | sample Hoacrofraction12_FD_59098 | JGI IMG/M metagenome (GOLD analysis project Ga0065711, IMG submission 59098) | Hoatzin crop microbial communities from Cojedes, Venezuela - Epithelial fraction 12 v2 (version 2) | ecosystem: Host-associated > Birds > Digestive system > Esophagus > Crop | place... | reverse complement strand
AAGTTACCAGTTTCTCCTACAGTCAAAACCTCACGTTTCAGTCCTCTGCTGGAGTGTCTGAGATGAAGCTGGAGGGAGAGGAGTTGATAGATGATAGTTTGTGAAAGCAGGCGGGAGGATGGGAGCACATTTATTTCAAATATCACTTTTCTGCTCACACAGCAGCATGACACGGAGTTGTTGTCATGCGCCTGTCGCCACACAGATGAAAGTGATATATGTCCCTACTGTGTAGCTCATTGATGTTCCATTGTCAAATGCTGAAAATTATTTCTGTCCTCCCCAACCAGAATTTCCTGAGCTGTGCTGAAGCTCTCCTGTGTTCCTGAGAAAGATGATATTTTCCTTGCTTTTTTTTTTTTTTGAAAAAAAGGCTACTTCCTTAAAGTATTTTAAAATGCTTCATTATAAACATTTTTTGAAAACTCAGCGTGCAAGTATTTCCTTTGCTGGGATGGCTGTCAATGGGAGGATACTTCTATGAAGAGGGAAAGATTTAAACCTTAAAAAGAAAAAGTAGACTCTTAATATGATATTTCAGAATTATGTGCAATTGTAGCTGATGCAATTTGCATAACTAAGAATGATGAAGTAGTCACTACTGTCCAATCTATAGCATATCTTTCAGGAATTGCATGATTTTTCATTTCTTTCATTTGTATATTAGTTTTTACAAAAGACTATAGTACTTTTTAAGAATAGTATGTTAGTTGCATATTTGTTTACAGAATCAGTCTGTATCTCCATATTGGCTTAAATCTCACACATGACATATCAAGACCTGATTTTCGAGAAATGCGTATCAAGCAGTTCCCATAAGTTTACTTGTGTACGCAGCATTTTTGAAGATCAGGTTTGTTTTTTCTCTACATGGATGTAAAAAATTCCACCTTCTTTAGCTGTCTTTGGATTCAGATTTTAATCTCAATAGTAATCTGTCATTAATTTATCAATGCTGTAAGGTATACTTTAGAAAGGACAGGGGTGGGATTCCATAATCTTTAAGTGTTGGATTCATTTAATCTATGTGAATAGTTTCATGAAAATAGAAAATTACTCAAGTTTGCAATGTTTTTGCAAGCTCAGTTTGTACCAGGTTTACCTTTTTGCATAGTAATGTATATCATTAGTGCTGTCACAAATCCTTGCTAAACTTGGTAGAATCCCTGCCACCTTTGTCTTTTAAGGATTGTTTCATACTACCAGCTCTCTTGATATCTTTTGCGCACGTTACCTTAAAAAAGAAAGAAAATAAAAATAAGTCATTTTAATGAGATATGCTTTTAATATAGCTTCCCTTCAGAATATTTTATGTTGAAAATGAATTGTCTGATATGTGGTTCTTGGAAATCCTAATATAAATTATTTTATGTTCAAAGACTTTTTCCAATATTGTTTAAGTTCCAGAAGATCCACCACAAAATTTTGCCAAGAGCAATATTACAGCAAAGTCTTTCTCAGTGGTGTGGGACCCCCCAGCCATAGTAACAGGAAAGTTTAGTTACAGAGTTCAGCTGTATGGACCATCTGGTAAGTCTGAATTGATGTTTTTATTTCTTTTTCTTTTTTGTGATTATGTCCTTACACTTCATTCTTAGTGTCCCTGCCAGTCAAGAATGAATATTTGAAAGCAGTGCCATGTATCCTTTTTACTTCTAAATATTTTTTAGAATAATTTTAGGGGACAATTCTGTCCATCATGAGGAAGAGTACACAATTAAATTCATATTAGATATTCTTAAGAGTGGAGGAAACCGACTTTCTTCACTCTTTCGGAGAGATGGCAGGCTGAGCTCGCAGCTGAATTAAGGTGCATGTATATCCATATATCCAGATCATTCTGTAGTATGCCTTTATTCTCTTCTCTTTCTGTTAAAGATTTCTGGAGGATTTTCATTCCCATGTAGTATACGATCAACTATATGAGTCTGTTTTGATGGTTTTGTAATTTTTTTAATGTAGATATGTATAGATAAAGAAATTATATAACTGCCTGTAGTGAAGTAGGAAGTTATTGAGCTGTATGCTAATGTTTTTATGAGACCACACAGGAAAAGCAATAGAAATTAATTTATAAACAAAAAAAATCCCTTCCTCTTAAAACCCATACCTCCTTTAGATGGCTTGTTTGCTTGCTTGTTTGTTTTTTCTCCCAGACATTCAGTATTATTTCCAATGAATTTGATACTAAATTAGCTTTTTCACAAACAAATTTAGTTTCTCGTCGTTCATCATCCTGGAAAGTAGCTGTGGACTGTTTTTATTTTTGATCTAGAATCTCTTCATTTTTCATTCCAGGTCATATTCTGGGTAACAGCACAAAAGATCACAAGTTTGTATTTAGTAACCTTTTGCCGTTTACAACATACGACGTGTACGTCAGTGCTGAGACAAGTGCTGGGGTGGGGCCAAAGACTAACCTTACAGTTTTCACTCCTGCAGACGGTAAGTAAACATAGAGAAGTGCAGTGAACGGGCTGTGCATGATAACTGCTTTCAGTTTTCCCTTCAGAGCCTTTGAGGTACTTTGCAGAGGAAAGAATGGGTGTGTTAGAGTGTTACAAGAGAGGGATAAAAAGCTAATGAACGAGATATGTCGATTTATTTCTCCATTTTTGTCGAGTTCATATACTGTCACTAAATTTACTTGCTATCAGAAGCCTTCAGAGATTGTGAAAAAAAAGGAACTCCTGCCTGAATGAAAGCCGTTATTTTTGGATATGGTAATTAAGGTGCGGGTCCCCCCCTTACCCGTTAGATGGCAGCAAGTGGCAAAGAAAGAACAGCGCAGGATTCCTCAGGGCTGGTGTGTTCACCACAGTATTTCTTATTAAACCTCTTGTTTGACCAATTTTTGCCAAATGCAAGGCCCCATGCCAGTCTCTAAGGAAGCCGCCTTTACCAGGGACCGTAGCTCTGAGGCAGACCCAACACCGAGATCTCTCCTGGAGCAGTCAAGTGGTTGGTTCTGACCCTCAGCCATCCACTCTGTCATCTGGGAGTTTCGGCTCCTGATAGTCGACTCACCAGGTGAGAGTCCTGTCCTGTATAGAAACGCAGTTTTATCTTCCATGTATATGAGATTGTGCAGGATTATTGGTCTGCATTTGAGGATTCAACCAGAAAAATTTGAGAATCAGTGTGCAATAGGCAGGCAGTTTCAAGTTGGCTGTTTCTTTGTTGTGTTTATGCCACATAGCACAAATTTAGAAAAATCTCTCAGTCAGTGATTGCTGCAACACTTGCTGTCAAGATTTAACAGCAGGAGGAACACCTATCCTTATTTATCGCATTCTTTCCTGCAGTATCTGCTTTTGTCAGCTCCCAGAGATGATTTCCAGAGATGATTTCCAGAGATGGCCTGACTCAGTACAGTCATGCTCATCTTCTGTCTAAACTCAATGTCAAAAGCTGAAGGGGACTTTGGTGTTTTGTTTTGTTTTTTTTTAGTGCGACATATATAAATCTTCATAATGCAAGTAATTTCAAGTTTGTCTTTTTCTGAGGTACATTAAGAAAATATTATTTTTCATATCAAATCTGAATATCATTCTATTGAATATAAATGTATCTGATCTCTGACAGTCCTACATAAAGTACAATATCATTATTACTACATAGTTAAAGAAGAAATTGAACTAAAACCTGTTATAAAAGGGAAATGAACAACATGTATCACATTAATTTTTTTTTCAGCTTTTTACTCCATTCTTGTACGGTTTTGATGAATTTGGAATTAAGCTTTAGTTTTCAATATACTTAAGATTCCATATAGGAAGCTAGCAAAGGTCTACTTGCTTACAATGCACTGGAGCTAACCTGATTTTCATCATCTTAGGGTCTGACCATATTCATACCTATGTCATATATGTCAAAAAACTGTGTGCATATTTTTAGAACTGTAACTTGTTTGCTAAGAAAACATGTGAAGTAACTCTCTACCTGTGCAGGAGCAACTCAAAAGATAAGGGTGTGAAATTTGATTAAATGCCTATTGTACTTTGCACACAGTGCTGAGAAAGCTTGTGATAATCACAGATGTTCAATTCAATCAGGTTTCTTCTTGAATATTAGTCCCAGGTGCTGTATCAGATTTACATCTAGCAGAAGTGGAAGCCACATATATAAAAATTGTTTGGAGGAAGCCACAACAACCAAATGGAATCATTACCCGGTACAGAGTTAAAGTACGTGTGCAGGAAACGGAGGTGACTCTGGAAAACACTATTCTTGAAGGAAAAAAGAAGGTAATAATTTTTTTAAATACAGGTTTCCTTGCTGGATTATATTTGCTTCCCTGCCTGGACTGATAAGTACAGAATGTGGAATTAGGCACCACAGATGAGTTGTCAATGCTTTTAAAAGCCACCTTCTTCACTCCACCCTCCTTCTCTGGTTGGGTTTTAAAGAGATTCCTATAATGCTGTTTCCACAACATGAAAAGAATAAATAATTCTGGCCAAATGATCCAGACTTACTTAGCTACTGAAGGCAGGAAGCCATAGCCCACAGTTTTATCCTCTCTAGCCCTTGAGTTCTTTGCAGCATAGGGTGACCTAGCAGTAAAAGTACAGACTTAGGTGCCTAAATTCATACAAAGCCACTCAGGCAAGTTCCTGGAAGAAGTGGGTATGAACCTTGTGGAGAAGTGAATTCAGTATAAGTCTCCCAAGGCTGGTCAAGTGCTCTGCTTTCCAGGCAAACACCTCTAGACTTTCTGCCCCCATTTGTATCCTTGAATTTGCATGTCTGATACTGCATGCTGAACTCCATGTTATGGTTGTATGTTAAGGATATCTGTGCACACCTACTGGATGAAATCTTTTAGGAGACTTAAGCTGTCAGTCAGTCTAGCTTCTGGATTTTGGGTGCTGATGTGCTCTACATGCTTAGACAGGGCAGCTCTGAGCATGCAGCACAGAACTGTAGACTGCTAGCAAACGTTCAGCTCTGGAGTGAGTGCATTCTGAGGTAGGGCTTTTTAGTCTTAATTTTGAACCACAGGAGAATGAAGTTTGAATAATTCCTTTTTTTAGACAAGGATGGCTTTCTCTGGATCTCACATGGGGTTTTTGATGTAGAGCTTAATGAAAGAGTTTGCTTTCAAGTTGAATGATTAAATAGAGCCCTGGAGCCAAACATTAAATAAGGAGTAAGGTTAAAAAAATGAGGATAAGGATGCATTCATTAAAACAAGCAGGCGTCCTTGGAAAACGAAAGTATGTAACTCTATAATTAAAGATTGTATCGTAGTACAGACACAGAAAAAATTAAAATTGTCTGCATAGACATGCTTTAATGATGGGATTTCCTAATTTTTGAGTTCTTAGTTTAACATCGTTGCTGCTTTATTATAGTTTATTGAATGTAATTTTCTATTGAAGAAACAAAACAAATCATAATGAACATTACTTTCTTTGAAACCTTATTGACCCAAGTTTAAAGCATCTACATGATTTGAACCATTGGATCCGCAGTGCTAACGGTACGCAATAACTAGTAGGAATAGAAGGCTGTTATCTTAAAAGTGGAAAAGCCTCAGAAGCAAAAAGTATTTCCACTGTTTTGCTATAAAATATTGGTGAAGATGAGGCATATATAGCTTTTATATGTTGATACTTGGGTGAGATTGATGCTGTATCTCTCTGCCTGTGGTTAATCCACGCCTAGTTACAGCAGTAAAAATCTGCTTTGCCCTCTCTCCACTTGGAGTCTGTAGGGAGAGATCTAATGTGTGTTAGTTACATCACTGTGAAAGCATCTCTTTCTGGCAGTGAAGTGGGCCATATGTGTGAGCAGGGAGTGTTCAAAGATGACAGCAGAACAATTTAGAGGCACTGGAGTCCTGGATTCGGTCCCAGATTCTGAAGGGGCATAACGATCTAGTGCTTACACACCATTTTGTACCTATGGTCTAGCCTCTCTCTCTTTTCTCTTCTGCTTTTGTTGTTCCTCTCTTTGCAGTTCTTGCTCCCCTCATATCTACTGCCATCCATTTCCAACATTTGTCTTTTGCTGCTTCTGTCCTATGGACCTCTATATTGCTTACCTCATTTTCACTCTCCGTTTTCACGTATGTATTCCCTGATTTTCCCTATCCCCTTTATTTCATTAGCTTCTAGTTTTCTCCCTCTCCCCTCATGCCTTCAGAGCAATCTTGTCAACCTGTTATTCCTTCAGAGCCTCGCAAGACCATCTGAAGCCCGCTTGTTTTCAGGGCCTGCAACCGTGTTTCAGAACATGCTTAGCACAAATAGAATCTCCCAAGCTCAAACATGTGTCTATTCAAAATAACTCCAAGGACATAGCATTAAAGGCTTTGCTCTAAAATTGCCACTTTACTACAAAACCCATATTTTATAAAATTAAAAAAAAAAGAATTTGGTGTTTGTTTAAACAGTAAAAATGAATAAAGGTTGTAGGCTACCGGCAGCTGAGCTTTTTCATGAGAAATACCATATTTTCCAAGGTTAATTATTGTTGTAATGAAAGATAATGTTTGTATGCCAACATTTATATACTGTAGTTGTATATATGTATGCACAAATACTCTAACACTAAACCTATATTATGTGTAAATTTAATTAAATAATATAGTGATGACGAGGTTTTTGATTTATTTTTATATTTCTAATTTTCAGTATTTGATGGATTCTTTAGAACCATACATGATAAATGAAAACTTCAAACCTGCTCCCACTTGGAATTCAATGGAAACAGCCAATGAGTTATATGAAGGTTCAGCTGAAATGTTTTCCAGCATTCAGACAGCTTCCCCAGTAATATTTACAAGTGTATCTGGTGATAATTTGCCTGCTAGAAATGGAGCTGCAGAATTAAATTCTGCTTTGGGTAAGATATTTTAGGATATTTTTCTACCTGCTCTTTTGTTCTGAAGGACCCCCATCACTGTCCCAGATATGATCTTTAGCACACGGTTCAAGCAAATTATAAATGGGTCATTTGCTGGAGTCGGATTTTTTTACTACCAAATAACCTTCTGAAGCAAATGGGAATGCCACACAGGCAGGAACTAGCCCTTTGTCACCCAGCTGACCTTCTTCCTGGTGAAAGGAGCACCCGAAAGCCATCAGCCAAGCTGCATAGACAATCAGTTATTACAGTTGCCAAAGCAGGTGTGATTGTCAGGGATTAACATATCTCCAAGCCCTTCAGAGACCTTGATTTCTCTAAGCCTTTTGACTAATAGGTTTTCAAATGTCAGTGAAGGTAAATAGGTCAAAAAGTTACAACTTTGCTATATGGGTGACAAACAGGTGGAGATGACCCCATGACATGGTGATGTCATTAGTGTGTACACTTGTTCTGTATTATCAATGGACCTGTGTTTCTTTACCAAGTATGGCTATTTACAAGTCATTAAGCAGGCCTCAGCTGACAGGCAGGGACTTAAAATACCACTCAGTTTTTATAGTGAGTTTTGAACAGTAGGGAGAAAGTCAAGTTCTTATTTTTTTATTTTTTTATTGAAGTCATCAAATTCCTCCGTTTACACCAGTATCTAAAACCAGAATTTAATCCATTAGTTTAAACTACAGTGGATTTTTTCTGTACTGTATTAATCCTGAAGAATCTTCTTTTTCATGCAGAGAAATGTACAGTGCTTTAAATGTGAATTTTCCTTTTATGGCCTCATTCAGCTTGAGTATTGAGTTGCTAAAAGATGTCTGCGTTGCTGAAAAACTTATTTCAGACAGTGTCTGTTGTAATCTAGCATACAAGTGTTATTTTATGGTAGTTATTATAGTAGCTAAAGCTGTTGACAGCCAAATATTCAACAGGGTCTGATGATTTTTAGAAGCCTCCATTTTAATGCTGATCTTAAAAAACTCAGAGTCTGATACTCAGATGTGTGAAGCACCTGCACTTTTTCATGTTGCAGTGGCTTAATGGCTGCTTTATAACAGATTATGTTGATTTTGACAAGCACAGTTGGACTGTGGCTGACTTCGAACTTTATTTCAGATGCACCAAAAATTATTTGTGGGCATGTATGACTTCTTCAGTCTGTTGACCACAACTCTGCTGCTAAAAATAGCAGTGCGAGGGCATCTATCAGGGGAGCCATTTCAAGTATAGTTGTTATAGCACCATTGAGAGGGCGGGGAAGAGGGAATGTGTTTTCTCAATTAAAAAAAAAAACTAAACCCAAAACTATAAGCTGCATCAACCTAGGAGCCATGGTTCTGAAGTCACCGGAGAGATTAGTCCATATACAAATATGCTTTTTCCTAGCTCCTCGGAGACCTATCTCAAGTTTTTTTAGAGATAGCTGTCAGTATAGCCCTCATGGTTTTAGTTCTTACCCATTAATTTTTTTACCTAGGCCAATCTATCTATTGTACACATGCAAATGGACCTGTAATAGCCTCTCCTTGATTCAGTTAAGAGGTAGAGTGTAAACTTTTCTTTATATTTTTGTAATTGCCATGAAAGTGAATTCTTTTGCAATAAAATAGTTCGAGGTTGCTGTGTCAAAGTGAGTTTAGAATGCAAAAGAAAAAAAATAGTTTATCAGTAAGTAACTATTTCTCTCCATTTAATCACAGATAATCAGTATACCATTAACATTTTGGCTGAAGAACTGTCATACGTTATAAAGGGCCTCATACCTTTCACAGAGTACACAATCAGTGTGTCTGCTTTCACTGCTGTTGGGGAAGGACCACCATCGGTTCTTACAGTCAGGACACGTGAACAAGGTAAAATGTTGTAACTCTGATGTTATCAAAGTTAACATTCATGACTTCTTTCACTGAACATTTTATTTTTTTGTTTAATAATTTATTTGCCTTTGTTCTGTTTTCATTTAAGTTCCAAGCTCGGTACAAAATATATCATACAAGAATATTAGCTCCTCCTCTATTTTGCTGTATTGGGATCCTCCAGCAAATCCTAATGGGAAAATCATTCATTATACTGTTTATGCGATGGAACTGGATACAGAAAGAGCGTTCCACACAGCAACCTCAAACAACAGCTTACTTATGACAGGTACAATGCCATTTAAGTAAAAAAAAATAAATACATTGCAAATACATTACACAAAATTATTTTTTCCAACTTAATGTAATGTAGCCATTTGCAAGGTTGGTAGACCAAATCTACCCCATCCACACACATACACACACACACAGCACCACTGCATGTAAAAGCAAGGTTGGGACACTACAGACAGACCTGTCTACTGGTTGACTTATTTCAAAATCTGTTGATTTGACTGAGTGCTTTTTCGGCTCCCCAAATAAATGGTATTATACATATTCTGTCTTTTAGGTTACGAACATATATCAAAAACTCTTAGAACTGTAACCATTTTTATAGTTTTAAGTAGTTATGAGGAAAAAAATATGTATAAAAAGTCAACAGTCAAGAATTTTTAACTTAATCTTTTTAGGTTTAAAAAAGTACACAAATTATAAAATGAGAGTCGCGGCCTCTACGACAATTGGAGAAAGTGCTTTGTCTGAAGAGAATGATGTTTTCGTGACAACCCCTGAAGACGGTAAATACACTGTTTGCAATGATGATTTGATTTCTGTATTAAAGTTTGCTCTTCTTCAGAAGACTGGGCACATACATAAGGGAAGAAAGTGTACAAATAAAATCAATGTTTGTCAAAATTACTAGTTTTCTATCAGTCAGTGGCTTCATTCAGCCCATTTTTAGGTAAGCACTGGAAATACTGATGAATGCTGCAGCATGACTAGCATTCAACTAATTTCAGCTCTGATAGACAGATGGGAAGGAGGCGGCAGAGCTGAGGTTCCTTTACTGAAAACAGTGTGTCTCTAGACCCCATCTAAACCATAACCAATTATCTTTGGGACTGTAGCATCTCTTTTTTTTTTTTTTTTTTTAATGTTATCATATGGAAATTAGGTTGGTTTTTAAAGTATCTGGAATTGGCAGCTTTCAGCAATTCAGAGGCCATATTGCTGTCTATAAGCAGAGCTGCTGATAAAGTGAAGGCTTTTTATACTGAATATTATATGCAGTTGTTTTTGTACAGGTTTGGGGCTTTATTCATCCTAAGATTGATCAATAGTTTTAATGTAGCGTGTAATACTACCTTATGAAGATTTCTGGGTCTTCCTTGCTTACTTATAAGGCAGTCTCCACCCATGAAAGCACAGAGGCAGTAGCTGGAGTTGCCACTGGCCTCTGCAAAGAGAACACGGGAATTTGATTTACAGAGCAGTCTCATGAGTATTAAACTTTAATATTTTCTCGTTTATGTCAGGTTTATATTTTCACTGGTTTCAGCAAAGTTGTTTCTAGTTTTTACCAAAGCAATAAAGAAGTTAATTGTCCAGTTGTCATTTGTCTCTTTCATTGACAAATATGCTACAATACAGGAAAAATAATTAAGGGGGATTACAGGATTAAAAATCATGGGAATTTGTGAAGCTTAGATGATTTGAATAACCAGTCAACCAAAATATCAAATTAAAGAGTGAAACTTAAAGTGCTAGTAAATTTTTTTAAAGGTTGCATGCTTCTATGCTGTTAGTTTTTTGCAGAGGAAAGGCATATTACAAGAATAGAAAATTACCTATCTAAATATGTTTTTTTCTCTGAAAGTATACAATTCCTTGCCTTTGAGCATTACAGAAATTTGTTCAGAGTGGAGTTTCAGGCCAGCAGTTCTTCCATTGGTAAGAGACGCGGGCAAACCTTGAGGAAACTATTGAGAAAACCACCAATAACTCCTGCCTTTTTATAAGGCTATGTGTAATTACTTTTTTCTTCTTATTGTTCTTTAGTTTTCCTGAGGTAATCCAGGTTGAGATACACGTCTCCTAACCTTAGTCAACCTAGGAGTGAAAACTTGTTTGACTCTTGAAAAGAGAGATACCTCCAAATAAAATATTCACTACAGCTGTCTTAGATAACTTATGTTAGGATGGATGATACTAAGCTGTTGCACTTAAACACTTTACCATGCCAGATAAATTGAAAAATGCATTTTAACTGAAAATTAAGCTTCTTCACATGGGAAATGTTCAGGTGGGCATTCTTGTTATCCAGAGAGCAGTGATCTGTTACAGTTAGCACTTCTCATTCATGGGCTCAGAAATCAGGAATGAAAGTGGTCTGTGAGACCTCTAGGACAAAAGAAATCATGATAAATTCTGAAATATCTGGATATAAGTATTTGTACACAAACCAAATCACGTAATCCTGAGTTCTTAGTACTTTTTTTTAATGTTATAGACAGGTTATTTCAGAGGTGAAGTGATGAAGCCTTCAGAGGAATCAAGGTTGACATTCAAAGCTGATTGTATTTATAAGCACAGCCCACTCACTCCTTCAACACTTCTGTGCGTTATTAGCTCACTTGAGTCACATGAACTCATACATTGCCAGTAGATTTAACCAACACACTACCTCGGAGATGGACTTTTTTTGTGCATGACCTTCACACCAGTGCATGCAAGATTTACACTGGGGTCTTCATGGTCATCAGTTAGCAGCTGTATCGGTAAACTAAAGGAAATTTACGTTGCATAGTCCCTTTCTTCGTTCAGTGGTTGGTTGAGTGAAATAAGATGGGTGGCTATTTAAGAAGAAAGCAGTAGGATGGCATTCAGCTAAATTTAAGAATTTGAATTTGGGGAAGACAGTGAGAGGATCTGAAGGATCAGTTTCCATGTGAGCAGTAGCCAGAAGAGATTTTTTTGTTAATAAATGCAGTTTTGGAAAGATTTATAAGTGAATGAGAAAAGAAATTCAAGAAAAGCTAAAGTGTCTGGGATGCAAAAAAGAAGCCTGGTTTTATTAGTGGAAGACATACCAAAATTAACTGAGATAAAAAGTGGTAAAGCTTTGAGAAGGTGAGCAAAGCCCTTTTGGTACAGTCAGCTAATCTAAATGTTAGGATCCAATAAGTTTATGAGATTAATCCTATACTCAATTAATTTAAAGTCTCAGAGGTTTTTTTCCTCTTTATTTCTATATTGCAGAACCAGACTCCCCACCCCAAAATGTAGAGTTAATAAATGTAACTGCAACAGAAGTAAATCTGAGGTGGTTACCACCTGAGCAGCCTAATGGTCTCGTAACTCACTATGAAGTTCTATACAGTGATTCCAGTGACTTATTTATTAAAAATGCCTCATCTTTAAGTGTATCACTAAGTGAAATGAAGCCATATACTCTCTACAACATCTCTATAAGGGCATTCACCAGACTTGGCCATGGGAATCAGTCATCTTTCCCACTTCTGGTGAGAACTTCTGAAACGGGTGAGTATATAGTTTTTTTTAAAAAGGTAGATTTCCAAATTCAGCTGCTTTATGGTGACCTTTGATGCCTAGGAGATCAGTTTAATTAATTTTAAAAGTATGTGTTTGCTTTGCAAAGCAGGAAGTTTGTACCCCATTCTGTCTTTTACATACAAAACAAAATAAGGAAAGAGTAAGGAAAAGTAACGAAAACAGTGGGAAGATTTATGCCTGTGGACTTTATATATTTTATGATTTGTGCTTTAAGATTCCTTGTGTCTTGCAGGAAAAGAATTTTTTGTAGAAAAGGAGGGGTTTCAAAAAGCGAGTGCAATTTGGAATTCAAGTTATGAAATGAAATTTTTTAAGAATTCAATCCTAATGGTGAAAAAAAAATCAGAATTCCCAGATAAGGGCTGTTTTGTAGCAGGAAAATTTGTTTTTGTTACTATAAAATTTTGGAGACGATACAGAGAAAACAAAATAGCAGAGGATTAGGGTAGATGAATTTTTTCCAAGAAAGAAATTTATATTTGGAAGTGAGGGTTGGGAAGGATGAACATTAAAGAGATGTAACAAGGCATAGGAAGAGACTTGAAATAAATAAGTAGCTGTAAGGTAGGACAAGGTAGGGAAAGGAATATAAAATATTGACAGAAGGTCATTACATTTTCAGTGGATCTAAACAGGAGAGGTATTGGAGAAAAAACCTGAGGATAATCGTTTACATGGAGAAATAGATGTTTGGGTTGAGCTGTAGGCTCAGAAATGAAAGGTAGCTGGAGAGACAGACATGAAGGTTAGTTTGCTTTAGGACTCAGCCATTTCCAGGTAGCACTGGTATGATGATCATCCTTTTTTGAGGGCCTTTTGCTGTCTTCACCAGTTTGCTACCTCAGACAACTGCCTACTTTATCTATACCTAGAGCTAGCCCTGGAACTAAGCATGCTCTGTTTATCACATTTTTCTCAGTAAGGGAAGACATGCCCATACTGATGTTTCTCAGAAGGGACAGGGATATGCTCTGGCTCCTTGATTATTAAGACACAGTGGAATCACTGTGAGCTCTTTCTCCTCGTTGTTTCTGAAATGAACTTTCATTTTTCCTGTGTGAAGTAGTCGAGGTCTAGGCCTGTCTAACAAGTCAAGCTCTTAAGGAACGGGGACTCAAACACCTAGTTTTTAGACTGCATGGAACAGTAGTCATAATAGAAGCACCAAGCTAGCTTTGCCAAGACATTGTGCTACTTTTGAGGATTTTATTTTTTTTTGTCAGATACTTTAGGTATGTAGGCACTTGCCCAACTGATACAATGTCCTTAGACATAACCTTTTTTATTGCTCTCTCTAACTCAGACATCCACCTTTCATCTAAGTTGTATTTTAAGGCAATTAGTTCTTTCTCAGTGTCTAACTCCCCTGACACTCAGAAGAAAAATTTGAATTCCAGCTGCCTGTGATAGAGATGAGAAGCTGCAAAAACATCTTCTGAGATGAGAAGAATAAAACCATGGGAGGATCCAAAGAACAGAGCATTTTGTGAAATACAACCTATTAATGGGCTGGAATGTTTGAAGAGCTCTTGGGAGTTCTCTGTTACTGTTCTACCATGAAATGAAGCAAAATCATGGGCTGATTTCACTGCCTTTCATGGCATTTGTCCCTTTTCTGGATATTGCTTAAGCAGAAATTATGTAGCCTTTTAAATGCAGATTTTCATCAGATGTCAGTACATTTGTAAGAATGTTTAGGGCAGCCTAAAAACATGTCCATGCCTTGACCTTTTGGGCAAATTGTGCTGTCATTTTATGATCATGATTTTCTGGAATAAGATACATTCTGCTATCAGTTCTGGATGATAGAAAACATACTTGTGTGTTTGCCTGGGGACAGACACATACACACATAACCCAATTGTTGTGACACAGCCAGGGCCAGCTGCTCTGTAAGGGACAGGGAGCCAAGAGCCGAGAGGGTCCCTGGGCCAGCAGGGCAGGGGCCTCACTAGCCAGGACTTGTCCCACCAAGCCCCAGTGAAGGGAGCAGGGCAGGTCTGGGAGTGGCAGCCAGGGGCAGCCCGGAGTCCAGAATGCCAAACACTCCACGTTGATGAGGCAGCTCTGAGGCTGAGCCAGGAACGTGAGTTAGTGGGTTCAGTGATGCTAACCAGGTCAGACACAGCCCCATGACAGCTGGGCTGGTCTGTAGTGGTGGGGCCAAGTTGAGGTCAGGCTGCGACGCCAGGTTGCAAGTTGGGAACTACATCAGTGAGTCCATGGCCACGCACAGCCAGGGCAATGATATAGCAGGAGCTGTAGCTCAAACAGGGGCAAAGCACAAAGGCCGCAGCTGAAAGCAGGTCCCAGAGGCCGGTGGTCAGCCCTGGCTGTGTCTTCAGTGCAGCATGCCTGGGAGTCTGCCGCCAGCGAGGAGGAGGCAGCCCTCAGCTACAGCATTGCTAAGCTGGCCCTGGAACCCAGCAGCCAAACCTCCAGGAAGGGGGATGCTCTCAGGACCCTTAGAGCAATATGTTAGGCCCCCTTTGTTTTTGCATACACGTATTTGTACAGCTTGTATGGATCACCCAGGGAAAAGGAAGAAAATGCGGGTTGCTGATAAAAAAGGGTGAATTGTGGCAGCACAACATGGAAAATCTCCTAACAATAGCTAACTTGAAGGATTGCAGTGTTAGAAGGGAAGTTTAGGGTCATGCTCCAGATTTTTTTATCTGACATGTTAAGAAGATTTCAGTCTTTTTAATTTTTAAATAACCCACACCTTCTTGTTACAGTTTGTCTGTCATGGTTTTTTGATCTTCCAATTCAGCCTCTTTTAAAACTTATTTTGTACAAAAATAGGATAAAAATCCAAGTGTTTACATTGTGTTTCATTTAAACCAGTTTAAGGAAATGCTTAACAAATTAATGAAAGTAACTGAAATCTATGAGTCTAAACTTTGTCTTCTAGTTCCTGATTCAGCACCAGAAAACATAACCTATAGGAACATCTCATCCACGGAAATTGAATTATCATTTTTTCCACCATCCACTCCCAATGGAGTCATACAGACCTACACAATTTATCTGAAGAGATCTAACGGAACCGAACAGAGAGTCGTAAACACTACTCTTCTGATGCTACGTATTACAGGCCAGTATATAATGATCTGGAACTTATGGCAACTGCAAATTGTTCTGAGAAGGGATCAACAGACTGGTGCAGATCAATTATTTCATTGGTTGGACATGATCCTTCCTGTCCTTATATAAAGTTATATGCTATCTGTCCTGAGAAATAGCCTGCTGTGTCCTGCCATAGTGTGATGGAATGGGCCATGAACTATATAAAGTCTAACATGTATCTCATTGTGTTTCAGATGTTAGAAGTACGAGGAACTTCAATAGATTTTTTTGCATATCTATCACGTTAACAAAGTAAACAACCAAGTCACCTACATATCTTTCTCATCTTATTCTGGATAAAAATAAATACTTCCCTCTCCACTCACCTTTGCATCTTTTTCTATGTTCTGTCATTATTACTGAGGCACAACACAGCAGTTAATGCTGAGAGCTCAGTACGTTAACCAGTAAATTTTCAGACTACAGCCAAGGACAAACTGTAAAGCATTCTAGGAATATAAAGTATAAACTGGTAATTAGGGCTTTGCCACTTCTTTTGTTCATGCAGAATACTTTGTGTTCAAGTTTTCCTAATGCTTATTTCAGTCTCTAAAAACACAGAGGAGTGGAAATGATGGGCCTATTCAGCACTTCAAAACTACTTATGACCCATTAAAGAACCTAATTTGGCCCACTGAATGGTTGGTTTATTGAATTCTTCTTCTTCATTTAGATTTAAGGAAATATACAGAATATACTGTAGAACTGTCTGCTAGTACCACAGTGGGGGAGGGCCTTCGTAGTTCACCTCTGCATATACTGACTGATGAAGATGGTAAGTCAGAACAGAAGTTGCAATGTATCCTTGTCTGCCTGTAGTCTTAAAATAATCTTAACACTTCATGTCAGATATATGTAGGTTTTATATACTTTTTTTTGCAATTATGTCTCTCTATTGATATCTATATCTATTGATCTACACACAAACATACTCATCTATCTATCTATCTGTCTATTGAATATATTTACCAGTATGAGCTATGTGAAATGGCACAATTGCTGTGCATGGACATTCAAGCTTACCAATATCTTATGAACTTGAAGAATCTTAATATACTAATATTATTTTAATCTAATGCACCACGTGGTAGAATTAAATATTGTGTTTGGTTCTGCAGAGATGAGAGCTGGATAATGGGAAAAACCACCAAAAGGCAGCTTGAATGGTCCAGGGACATTTCTGGTTATTTTGTTTGGAGATTTTTGGATTCTTCTAAACAGATGCATGGACGGATACACATATATAGAAGTAGAATTGTTAATATTATGAAAATGTTCAAAGTCCATCGTCTGTAGTACTGGCCTTCCAAACTGAGCAGGGGAGTGTTCTGCACTGCAGACTAAGGGTAGAACACAGTTATTGCATCCCCTGCTAATTAGTACAGTACGTCACAAATCAGCAGAGGAACCTTAAAATGCTACTTTCAGTACTCAATTTAGTTGTGGGAAGTTATTATTGGTCCCCTCTCTAGTTTCTGGAGGGCAAATCCTGAAAAAAATTCAAAGCAGAATCTTAACTTAGGTGCCGTGACTCACATTTTGGAGGACCCTGTGTCTGTCATTTTGGAGGACCATGTGTCTGTCCCTCTCCACTGCTTAAAGAGGAAGTCTCTGTGACCCTAGACTGAAGTGGCATTGACAGAAACATCCCACCAGCCATTCCCAAATTAAGTCTCTTTTCATGTCTTAGGGAACACTGACTTGCCTAAGATCAAGCTTTTCAAGATAGCAGATCTTTGTGAATCTCCAAATTGTTGTTTGGCTTACATTCACACTGTCAGTAATAAACTTTTGCTCAAGAATGGTGTTGCTGGAGCACGCTGGGAGCAGCTAATTTGGATAAATCCGTCTTTTGCATAAAGTATTTTTATTTAGAGCAAAATAGATTCTGTTCTTCAGCAAAAAATATGCTTTGAATAAGAACTGTAGAATGAACTAGACATGCCAAAAAGGCATGATATTTACAGTACGACAGCTCTTTTATTATATAGCTGCTGCAGATGATATAACAAGTAAAACACTCTGTACAGCTGCCACCATTTTTCGCTAGTAAATACAGACCTTCACTGAATTCAGTGGACCTTTGTTCATGAAAAATATTTTTTTCTTAAGTATACAGAGTTCTAAAACCTTTATGCCAACTTTTGAGATAGTAAAGGAAGGAACAACAACTGAAAAACAACAATATTTATAATACACCACATGTTCTTTATTCACAGGAACACAGTGTTCCAAGGTTCAGACCAAATGTTTCATAGATTTGCTAATAGCTATGCTCATATTTTCAATTTTCATGCATGACTACAGTTATGACCTGAATTTTTAGTGCATGATGCTCTCTGGTTGAGAAAAACAAAAGTAATTCTATTATTACTTCATAGTGATGCATATATTCGTGAATCAATATGAAGAAAGAGATTTACTTCTCAGTAACATGCTAATACAAAGCAGTATCACATATGCATATGTGGGTATATTTTTCCTCAGCAATATTTATCTGAACTTTAGAATGAAATAAAACATGGTCTAGCATTTTCATGTACTTCTGTTGTTTCCCTACACAGTTGTGATACGGTGTCATGTAGAGTTCATCTTAAAATGAATTTTAAGGGTCTCAGTTAATGCCTGTGTTTATATGTGCCCCTGTGGCATGTTAAATGTATGAATGTCGTCCTTATTTGATGGAGTGAATAGATTTTACTGCTGCCTTGTATCCCACATTTTTATCATCTCTCAATGCCATGCTTATCTATTTTTCCACCTTTCGGTGCTTTGTATAATTCTTTACAGTACCTCTTTTTCCTCAGGGGAACTATTTTGCTATATTTTACATGTGTTCATACCTATAAAGCCCTTGCTTTCATTAGAAGGGGAAAGAAAATAGTGCAGCAATGTACTCGGACAGTAGGTGAATCACTGTGACCTACCCATTGCTCTGTTTTCTCATGAAGTACTTTTTCCATTGAATCACAGAAACAGATGTTCTGACACCACCATGCAAAATCTTCTTTTGTCATCTGTCAGAAAAAGGAAAAGAGGCTGCGCCTTAACATTAGTTGATGGATACTGTACTGGTGTAGTACAAAGTTCGCTTTCCATCACAAATAGTTAAAAACCTATTTAAGGATGCTGCGTATCCCATCAATCTTCGCTGTTTAACAAGATGTTGTGTCCTATTCTCTCATTTTATAGCTCCGAGTTCTCCTCCAGAATCCCTCTCTGTAAAACAGTTGTCGGGTGTCACTGTGAAGTTGTCATGGAGACCTCCGCTGGAGCCAAATGGAATTATCCTCTATTACACAGTTTACGTCTGGTAAGATTTTCTGGAAGTAGTTCTGAGGGTAAATATTAATCTGTAACCTATCAGGAATGTTAGGTTTTTCTTACACAATGTGTTGACTGCACGTTTTTGGAGAACAAATATTCATCCAGCAGTTAAAATACTAGCTTTTTGTATATACAAATTCAGATATAATATAGTAGCTGAAAATTGGGGTGTTAAATACGTTGTAAGCATTTTCCACATTTTTGTAAACGTTATGTGATGGTACATCAAGTTTAAATTAGATCATGGTGACTGTTTTCATTATATTCTGATTAGGCCTATTGTAAGGCAGGACACAAGCCTATGCTAAATTGTCAAGGAGATTTGAAATAGGCTTAAAATAGAGAAATATTTGTGGAGAGTGTGTAGGAGCAGTGTTGAGAGTCTTTGTATGTGCTATCAGTTATGTCTATTGCTATATTTTATATTTATCATATTCATAGCAAGCGAGTATTTTTTAACGGTTATTTTTCATTTACTGTGTTATTTTGTTTTTCTATGCATACTTTATTTTTCCCTATTTTTTTTTTTCTGTCATCCCTCCTGGGATCTTTTTTCACCTTTAAAAAGGAGTTTTGCCACTTTAAAACTTGCAGCTTCTGTCCTCTGCATGACATAGATTGGTCTAGTGATGTGGCGTCTCTTCAAAGATCTATGTATAACTTCTGCTGGGAGTGAAAAGGTTTTGTTATTGATCACTTTTAATATATTGCATTTGTGCTGTACCATTTTATTGGTATTGCTAAGGTGCAGGAAGCAAATGCTAATGTACGCCTTATGAGATGTGAACCAGATGTGCAAATCAGCAGTCATTATAAATACTACTAGCTTACATTTATTAATGTTATTCAACAGTTTTGGGCTAGGGTTTGGCCTCAGTTCCTATTGAATTTTTTTTTTTAAATTATGGCTTCTAGTTAAGTTGGTGATAGAGTACATGGGAGTGAACTCTCCTTTCCAGAAAAGTTAAATTTGGCTTGTCTTGTTAGTTCTACTCTATTGGCAAAGTCTGGTGCTCTTGAACCACAAAAAAGCATTAAAGACTATTCTCTAGCTAGGAAAGAGTTACTCCATTATAAGGATTATGGTTTTAATGCAGGCTGTGTTCAAAGACTTGGTTATACAACTTTTCCTCCTTATATTGCCTTAGAGTTTACTGCTTTTGTTATTATGACAAATGAGTTAGAATTATTTTTTAAAAACTGTTAATTGATCCATTTTTCTAAATATTTGAATTAAAGAACCACAGAACTTTTTTCAGTAAGCCTTGTTCTTTTTCCTTCCATGTTATCCTTGCTCTGTCTTATCTGTCCTTACTGTGCCATATCTAAAATTAGAGAGGCATTCGGTATCATCTTGAGGCAAGGACATTGGAGAAAAACTCCCATTACATTCAAAGGGCCACAACTTCACTCCTTCCTTGGAGGTTTTCTCTGGGGGGTAGGAGGGGAATTTGAAGTATTTAACAGAATTGTCTATACAACTTCATAAAATGCATTGCAGGATGAGATCTGACAAGGCGAACTGCCGTGCCATAGTTGCTATTTTTGGGAGGTGTTCAATACATTTGGGGGGAGATTGTTAATCCAGGGCTTCTCGATAAAGCAGAAAGATGAAGGTTAATACAGAAGTTTAGTAAGTGTTTCTTCTCCTAAATATATTGCAGCAGTTACAGAGAATTTGGTAACCTTTCTTTAATGGATTGGGAACAAGAGTCCACAACTACTCCCTGAGTCTGCAATTCTAGAATATTAAAGGTGTATTAACAAAACTGCAGAACTTGTACATAACTATTGTCTTGTGGCAATATCCTGTTCAGCAAAGTTTTGTGAGATAATTACTGACTCGATCTACTTTGAAGTACAGATTTTTGAGAAAATATGGTACCTGTCTTCGTCAAGTGAAAGTACGCTATTTCTTAGAACCTCTTTTGTCTGGGTTTCTGAAAGAGCTCATTCAAAACTTCATATTATTGTTCATTAAAATTCCTTATCTTATCTTGTTCTGTTAGGTACTTTCTTTCTCATTGTCTGTGAAGACTGCACTCATTTTGATCAGTGTTTTCTTCTTGTTTTGATTGCAACCTCAGTTTCTAAACAGAAAATCAGCTTTTCTTGAAACACCCCAAGCCTTTGTTCTTCTTCTTAACTATGCCTGACTGTGGAAATGTTTTTTAGCAGATAAGATGTTGTAAGAATGCAATTACTCAGAGTAGAAGTGTTTGCAGCACTAAGCTGTGGATTTTCTTCTTAAATTATAACCAGCTACATTTTTCCATACTAAGAATATATGGGGCAAAGATCCAAGAAAAGATGTCTTGTCTTTGTATAGTCTTTGGTAACTGCATCTGCAAACTTTTGTATCTCTACTGACTATTCAAAATGTCAGAAGTTTGGGAAAAATGTAAATGTTAACTTTCTCTGTTACCAAGATCATTTCCCATGGCAAGAGACATTCCACTCAAAAAAATGAAAGGAATAAGGAGAGTTTAGGGTGTTTATTCTCATGCATTTTCTCATTTCATTTGTTTGTTAATGTAACTTTATTTCATCAGTATCAGATGGTAAACTTTGCTAATGGGACATTCATTTATCAAAGGATGAAAATCAGCCCATCTAATAGTTTTGAGTCATCCTTTTTTTTCAGAATTAGAACTCATTGTCTGCTCTGTGAAGAGCTCCACAGTGACTTCTTGAGCCAGATATTTGGTTTTACTTGAAAAATTATCGTCCCTGTATGAAATCCCATTAAAGGCACAAGGTACCCACTCATACAGAAATCTTTGCAGGAATGGAACGTTAGCTAGCTTTTTTCCCTGCTATTTTTTTTAATAAAAGATTAAGTTAATTTAAAGAGGACTAGCAGACTTTTTGAATTCAAGTTAGTTATTTCTGTATCTTATTTTACTTTCTGATAATCATTTCATACCTATGCTAATACCAGCATTTTATTAATGTTACATCTTACAGTCTTTCTAGGCGGGTTTTGACCTGACTAGAGTTCCGTTCTGATCCCCTGCTACATTCCACCAGAATTAACTCAGCACCAGCTAATTCCTGTTCCATATCATCTTCTATTATTCCATTTATAACTTCAGCCTCCTGACCAATTTCACAGAGTCACAGTAGGGCATGCTCCCTGCTATAATCTTTTTATATTTCGCTATTCCTGTCCAGGGAGACAGTTTAGTTATGCCCTACTGTGTCCTTCCCAAGGGTACCACATAAGCATTTGACAGCAGTTACTAGATGGACATGCTCCTCCTTGATATTCCATATAATCATTGTCTTTGCTGATGTAATTTACAAATATATTTTGGTGAGGTTTTGGTGGGTTTTTAAGAGCAAAATTAATAGCCCTGATGTGATGCAACAGTACAAAAGTGAGCTTTTCAACATAAAAGACAAAAGTTATCGCAGTCTTCTTTTAAAGCCTAAAATAGTTGTATTTACTGCAATACTGCATTTTTCAGTTTTATATCATCTGCCACAGTTGTATGCATGCAGAAATGGTGTGTATATATAATTAATAAAATATTTTTTCTTTAGGAATAAAATGTCAAAAAGGAGTATTAATGTAACAGAAACATCATTGCAGTTCACAGACCTGGAAAATAACTATGAGTATAGTGCTTACCTAACCGCAAGTACAAGATTTGGAGATGGCAACATGAAAAGCGATTCTATAACATTCAGAACTGCTGAAGGAGGTAAACTTATATATAGTACAAATCTTTAATTTCATTGAGCCTTAAATTTCTATCAGCCTTTTTTAATTTAATAAAGCTACTGAAGTAGAAGTGGCATTTGACTGGTCAAGAAGAGACATTCTGTCTGTCTGTGTGTGTGTCTCTCTCTGTGTGTACACATATCTATGGCTATTAAATAAAATGATGATGGATATTTCTGTTAATTTACTGAGCAAAACTTTGCATTCCCCTTCAAGACAGGTAAAATTAAAAGAATTTTATATTTTGAAATAAATTGTTTTTATAATATTTTTAATAGCTCTGCTTTATCTTACTGTGACACAACTTCTGGTAAGGAAAATACTCTTTAGATTCTCTGTTCCAAGTCTGAAATGATTTTAATTAGAAAATGAAATCTGTAAGTGTACACCAATTTGTTTATTCTATTTTAATGATCTTATGCTTCCAACATGGTAGATGACTTTTATAAATGATCATACTATATACTGTGCTTTGAAAGTCATTCAGTTTAATTATTGTTTCTGGTTTTCCCATCAATTACATTGCTACGATCTGTTCCAAAATGGACAGTATACAGGCATATTTCAGAATCACCCTGCATAGATAAACTGACTTCCCAACTCACAATCATGTGCAGGATTACCATCTATCAAAAGACTGTCTAAATCATCAGGTTGTAGGTATTCCCAGTCTTTGCTCTTGAAGCTGTTATGGAAAGATGAACTGACTTTTTAGGGCAGGATTTTTAGGAATTGATTCTGGAGTTCCAATTAATATTTTAGTATTTTATACAAACTAGAGCAGCATAAAGCCAAAGAGATAAGATAACTTACAGTGTTAGGTACTCTACTGCATGTTGTATAGAGCACTTTCTTGGATGACAAGAAATATGGATTTACATTCTCTTAAGCTGATTTAAGGAGCTGAATTTGAGTCTCCTACATCACTGTGCTACTGAGAAGGACCATAAGCTGCTATTCTTTACATGATAGGAGGAGAGGCTAATTGAAGAAGGCTTACAAAGTCTCCTGCATGTTGAATAGGCTGAGAGAAGAGGAAAAAGCAGAAATGATCATACTGTCCAAGCTTAAGTATCTGATTTACCTATGCGAGTTGGGAGCCTAAATTCTGTTTATAATCAGCAAGAGAGAACAAGTCTTTGAATTTAGGTTTTCTGAAACAAATCCTTTTATTTTCCTATTAATTATATGTGGAGTATAGAGGCCTAAATCAGTCAACTTCTATGTCTGCAAATTAGACTTTCCATGTGCCCCAAGCTGTAAGTACAGGAAAAATTCTATAAGAAAAGAGTATCTGTTTACAGCTATAGCTAAATAAAAATGTGTCTGAAAAAAAATAGTGTTTAAAAATTTATTTACATCTACTATTTTATTTCATCATTTCCAGAAGCAGTTTTTATACCATAATCAAAAATACATTTAATTTGACATAGGAGGTTCTCAAATCTATAGTGGGTGTTTCATGGGCACTAAAAAATACAAAATCTTGAGTTAGGTGTGCTAAAACTTACATTTTTCCAGCACCAAGTGATCCACCGAAAGATGTTGTGTACAGAAACCTTACTTCCACATCAGTAATGTTATTCTGGTCTCCTCCTCAAAAGCCTAATGGAAATATACTGTACTACTCAGTTTATTTCAAGAATAATTCAGGAATATTCATACAGGTAAGCTTATTTTTATATTCTTCTTTTGTAGAATTCAATAAAGTGTTCTAATAATTCATTAGATATGAAATCAATGTTATAGTTACCAATATATTGTTTTTTCATATTTCATTTATCACAAGGCAGTTTTTTGACATAAAGACAGGAACACTTCTTGTAATCATTTGTGTTGTATTGTGCATCTCATTGGACATTCATATCATTAAGCATCAAAGCAAGCAGGTTCTGTGTAATAGTCCCTGTTGCAAAGTTTGTAGGTACATGTACATACAGACACATGTAATACATACATATGCACAACACATATAGACAGATAGACACAAGACCCATTACATTCATTGCACATCCTTGAGACTGTTTATTTTAGTCTAATCTGTCAATTTGAATAAATTTCTGTAACAGTTCTGGTTTTGCTTTTTAATGCATGTTTTGTACAGTACTGAAAATAAGAAGATAATGTCAAAGTAGTGAACACATTAGTATTTTGTTTTTTTGTTACTCTCAAAAGGAAATTACTGTATAGTAAATTGAAACAAATATATTGAGATTTCTATGTGAAAACATAAAAGACAAATAAAATGTTATTTGTAAGTTTTTGGTGATCCACACATTTCCATGTAGATTTTCTTTGTTGCTACTTTCATCCTTAGTTATGCACCAGTCATTAATTGTATGTGTAGTTTTTCTGTTCTCGTTTCTAAGAATATATTATGATACAGAAATATAAGAAGAAGAAATAAGCTTCCTTTACAGGTCTTTGATCACAAGCTTTACTCATGTGGAAGAAAAGAAAGAAATATAAATTCATGAAGAAATTAATGCATGGGAAATTACCTCTACTGCATAACTTTATGCTCAAGATATGTCTAGTGTGAGGTACGCATGTGTTTGAGGATAGCTGTAAAAAAATATTCACAAATTTTACAAATACCTGTGACTGAATAATTGCTGATATACTTCAGTGTGTACACTTCTCTGACTTCTGTGAAGCTGTGTGGTTGCCAGTCTCTGTCTGCATAGTTTCAGATGCAAGCAGGACCGTGCCATGAATTCACATTCTGATGAGATTAAAATCAGGGCTACAGTTCAGAGCTTCAGACTCTGCTTGCACACACTGCTATACCAACAGCATTTTTCTTAGCCTACCAAATCCCTGGAGAAACCTTTACACCAGTGCATTATCTGAGCTAGCCCATCCTATGGAGAGTGTCTACATTTATCTGATTCTTGGACAACTCAAGCAATTTTAGTGGAGGACTATGAACTTGGGCTATTCCTGCCTTTAGGAAGGTGGAACTCTGAGGTGAATGAGTCAGGTGAAACCGATACACTGAGAGCTAAAATGCCTCTGGATGTTCCCAGGACTCTGGAAATGAAGGAGCAAGATAGGGAAGATGGAGCATTGGCCCAGCAAGGTGAGGGTCCAGTTTCGTTACCCCATGATGTAGTTGGGCAAGGAAAGGGTGGTGGCAAGGGTGAAAGTTACTGCTGCTTTGGTATGTGATGTGATGGGTGGAAGAAAAGCGCTAACAGTGTCTCCATTTCTAGGTGTGGAAACTACCATTTTCGCCCTTTCAGCTTTGATTTTTAACCCATCCCTCTGCCATGAGAAGACAGGTTTCAGCTGCTGTTCCATCTCTCTCTTACTGGCCATGGGAGATCACCATTAATCTCTCAAATCGATCCACTCCTAATCTGTCTGCTCCCCTTAACTCCCCCTGCCATCACATGCCTCTCCACTATTTGGCATCGCGACTACTGTATCTCCATTGCACTCCTGTTCTGCACCTTGGCATTCCTCTGCGTGCAAGACAGAATTCAAACAGGAGAAACAAACAACTCTCCCCTGATAATTTCTGTCAGATATTTTATGTTATTCTTTTTACAACAGAGAAATGCATGTGTGAAATCCAGCCTGATATGTACATCTATATATATTATTTATAAAACATATACAGACAGTTGTAATCTGTATGAGTGTATGGACACATACAGCTTACAACTGTCTAACTTAGGAGTATAACCATGTAGTTCCAGCGCCTGTTGGTAAGTTTTGTACTGCACACATTCAGAAAGAAATAATCCTTGGCTGGAATATTCTGCATCTAGGTTACCATTGTGCTCCTGTTTATCTGAACTGTATTTTCAACTTGAGAAATGATACAGGAGAATTAAAAAAGTAGATGACCTTTTCACATTTCTAGTAACCCCACCTTCTCAGACATGCTGCTGTAGGAAGCCATCCTCTGCCAGTCTTTCATCTACTGATCTGTCAGGATATAATAACAGAGATCCAAATCTTAAAGCATGTATTCTAGATTCCTGAAAAACCATGCCAGCTGAAGAATGTCAAGCAAATTAACATCTTCCAACGCTGTCATAATCACAGAATCACAGAATGGTAGGGGTTGGAAGGGACCTCTGTGGGTCATCTAGTCCAACCCCCCTGTCGAAGCAGGGTCTCCTATAGGAGGCTGCATAGAAACTTGTCCAGGCGGGTCTTGAATATCTCCAGAGAAGGAGACTCCACAACCTCCCTGGGCAGCCTGTTCCAGTGCTTCGTCACCCTCAGAGGG
>Ga0065711_1032763_pt1 | contig 26728 bp, 16 predicted proteins | sample Hoacrofraction12_FD_59098 | JGI IMG/M metagenome (GOLD analysis project Ga0065711, IMG submission 59098) | Hoatzin crop microbial communities from Cojedes, Venezuela - Epithelial fraction 12 v2 (version 2) | ecosystem: Host-associated > Birds > Digestive system > Esophagus > Crop | place... | reverse complement strand
CCCCCCCCCAGCCTTGCTGTCCTTCCATGTTCTGACATACAAAGCATAAGGGGTAACATGGAGCATGGCCGGATCAGAACTGGCACATCAGGGTGTCTCCCGTGGCGACAGGCAACAAGACACAGTTACCAGGCGCTCAGACATCCTGACATGGTCAGCTGGTCCCAAAACCACAAAACCTCCATCCCCACAGGGCTGACCCTGGGAAGCGATAGTCCTTGGGGCCGGAACGAGCCCCTTGGTCTCTTCGCCAACAGCACAGGACCAAAACAGACAAGCAAAGTTTCAACTGACACGTGAGCATCGCTGAAGGATACTGAGCATCAATTATTTCATCAAGATCAAAGATAAACCCTCGTCTGCACTAATCCCAGCACCACTCAGTAGCAGACCAGATCACTGTCTGAATGTTATCAAAGCCATCTTCTCTTTGTTGTTCCTTCTTCCTGCTAAGGCAGGGATCCTAGCAGGCAAAAAAGTCAAGTATATGGTCACATGGACCTTTCATCTGACAAAAGGAAGAGCTTCAAAGGGCCGAGGGAAGCTACTTGGATAGTATGAAGCAGTCACCTTTTTTCTGTTGTTATTGAGGCAACTGCTATGTCTTTTTTTAATCTGAAAATTTATCCAAAATTACTTTAGAGCAGCATGTTTATTGCACATTGCTGGCATATACCTGCCTTTACATCAATCTCAATTTTCCATTAGCACTTGCAGTAACATTTTGCTGGACGCAGTAAAGCTATTACTTAACATAAGCACATATGAATTATGGATGTTATATATGAATATTCCTGTAGTTTCCATTCCATCAGAGTACTAACATAGCCTTTGTCGCCACAGTATTTAAACACATCTAGTACCTTATAAAATAGAGCTGCTGAGGGAGGTGATCCTTCCCCTCTACTTAGCACTGGTGGGACATCTGGCGTGCTGGGTCCAGCTTTGGGCTCTCCAGATGGACACGGGCATACCAGAATGAGCCCATGGGAGGCCACGGGGATGGCTGGGGGCTGGAGCACAAGGCATGTGCTTCTCCCTAGAGGTGTCCAGTAAATGAAGAAGACACAAATGGGACCACAGGAAATTCTGGGCAGGTACAAGGAAAACTTCATGGTGCGATGATCCAGCCAGATCGAACAAAGGGCCAGGTGGTGAGGGCTGATGAACACACACGGATGAACCCTGCACATCTTGTATGGTCTAGCTCAAGAGTCAGGTCCATGCAGCTCCCTGCTGACACTCAGCCACTGGTGCATGCCCTGGCCAGCGGTAACAGCTTCCCCTGCAGATGATTAGAGGCCACTCCTATCCTGTTTACTTGTTATGAATAGTTTCAGCATGTTTTCCAAAGCCTGATTAAATTGTGGTAACAGCTCGCCTGTTCACAAGTGGCTTGTCAAGGTCCTCAGGTGCCTGACCCCTTTCCTCTGCTGTCACATGCAGTCAGGCCCCGATGTGTAATCACCGGGCAGACCTGCTCTGGTGGACAGCTTAATTACAGCCACATGCTATTGGGCACAACACAGAATTTAGAGACTGAACTCCAGATAACAAATGGCATCATTTACAATCACAGAAGTATACTGGTGCCTTCCCGCCTTTCTCCCTGTCTGCCCAGTTACGCACATGCCTGCAAACGACATGCGGTGTAGCAAGCCCAAACAGCCCTCTCCAAGCGGGTGAAGGATGGCGGCAGCTCTGCGTTGCTACACTGAGCCCTCAGTCTGGGGACAAGCAGGCCAGGCTCCTCCTATGGGACGCAGCAAGGGTATGCCCCAACTAATGGGACTACTGGCCCTTCTTAATGGTCTGTGGCACCTTTGGATACAGAGTGGGTACTTTCCTGTCCGCACACAAACAGTAATGAGCTATTTATGTAGTTTTACTCTTCTAGTGAAGCCATCTCAGAGTATACTGCCTTCAACATCTATTTCATTTTCGCCTTAATGTTATTAACCGGATTTATGGAGACAAGGTTTAATTATTCATCGTTAATTTACCTTTTCTCCCCTCTTTTAAAGTTACCAGCAAAACAATTAAGATGAACATTTTAACAAAAATTTCTAGCTATAAATCATCTCTGGGACATAAAATCTTTTTTTTTGTTTTGATTAACATGTACATGTAATTTATTTACTGTGATTAAATGAAGAAGCTTTGGACTACTCTTAGCTACAGATTACCTCTTGTGGACGTGAGGGGCTCTACCTGTCTGCAGAGAACAGACCACCCAGAATGAACAGAATAGAATAGAATAAACTATTTCAGTTGGAAGGGACCTACAACAACCATCTAGTTCAAATGCCGGACCAATTCAGGGCTGAACACGTTAAAGCATGTTATTACAGACATTGTCCAAATGCCTCTTAAACACTGACAGGCTTGGGGAATCGACCGCCTCTCTAGGAAGCCTGTTCCAGTGTTTGACCACCCTCTTGGTAAAGAAATGCTTCTTAACGTCCAGTCTAAACCTGCCCTGGCGCAGCTTTGAACCATTCCCACGCTTTGCTTTGAATCCACTCATTCGGATACCAACAAATGCCAAGACACAAATAAGCAGTTTGGTCATAGCCCTTTTTGCTTTTGATTTTACTTTGGGTTCTCCTTTTTACTGTTTGGTACCAGTACACTGATCAGAAAAGCCAAGAAAGTGTGTTTGGAGCCTTACTAAGAGAAATACACTACCTTTTGGGCATTATAGCAGAGAACAGACTTTGCTTAAGTGTGCAACATCCCACCGGAAACACCCTCTAACTGCACTATGCACCAGACCACAAGCTAACCTAAGTCCTGTTTGTTTCAGTGACCTTCAGATAAAGCCTGGTGTGTGCATATGGGTACCTGCATGCAGACTCACAAACCACGTGTGAGCACCTGAGCAAAACGGAGGCTGTACCATACTACATATTGGTCCTGACAGCTAGGAAACTAAAAATATATACTATTCTCTTAATACACTATGTGTAAGTTCAGTAGCAGCTCTTAATTCATGCATCATTATGAAAGGCTCGATGGCTAAGATTTCCTTTTTTTTTTTTCCCCAAAGTGTTTTCAACATTAAAAGGCATCTAATATACGTTCTCCTTCCAGCCCTAGAGACCTGTTGGCCATTTAAGGCTGCTGGCAGCAGTGCTCTGGTGCAGAACGGTGACACCATGCGCACCAGCAAACTAGCATTTCTTCAGAGAGCTGACAGACAGGGTGCTGGGAGGCAGCTAAGCAAGGGCAGAGGGGACGGTGGTTTGATGAGAAAGAAACTAAACCACAAAGCCTGCAATTTAGAGGTCTTCACGCTATTTGTGACATCTTGTTCCCTTGGAGAAAAGATTTCTCCCCATGCTGCAGAAGACTTGTCTTTCTAGATGGCACCACCCAGAGCAGAATGCCTCTGGGAAGCAGTTTTGGCAGTTACGCATATTCAAAACTTGATGTGAAAGAAAAAAAACCCAGAGCAATCACTAGGACCTGTTACACAACAGTAAGAAGCAGCCTTCAACACCAGCCAATCCCTACTCCATCTATTCATCCACTTCTTACAAGCTTGGCTGCTAAATTCATTATCATTCCCCTTTTATACCGGGCCACGTGACCACCTGGCCTGAACATCAGTGACTCCAGTCCTGCTGCCCAGGTGTGGAAGGTGGTTAACCAAGTCTGAGAACAACTTGCTTCTGGCATACAGTATCACTTCTTCTTCCCTGTCACTTTGGTGTTATTTGCCCATGGCTCCAAATGCTAATATTCAGCTAAGCCGCTCTAAGACACCACTTGCATGCTGCAGGAGAAAAGCATAGGAGGAAAATAAAACCTCCAGTCATTTGGTAGGCTACTGGCAGTGCAAAGTGAGAGTACCCAAGTGATGCATCCAAGCCCCAAAATACCTGGTGCAAAACTCCAGAAGCTTTAGTGAGAAGCCCAAAGGCTGCTGCACAATGGCCATAACAACATGATTAAAAAAAATAAAAAACTAGAGCAAAAGTCACAACAGAAAGAAAATGTATCGCTTTAATATCAGTGTAAGGTGAGAACGTGCAAGCATGCTTGTAAAGAAGGCTTTAAAATGAGTTTCATAATCTGCTATGACTGAAGGAAAGACCTTATTCAAGACATCATTCATCTTGCACTTAATTGTAAGCACATGTTGGAGTTCCAGCCTGAAGCAAGGGGTTAATTCTCCAATTATTTCACAAGATTAGAACTACTTCTTTTTTCCTCAGGAAAAGCAGTGTTATTGTGAAGCCCAACCAGACATGCCATTTCATAATTAATACTAAATAAAAAGTGAATTCTCTCCTTTGTCTAAATAGTTTGCTTTGGCTCAGATAGGAGTGGCAATTAGCAAGTCAGCCTCCCTGAATATATATGATCTGCTACAGAGTTTCCTGCTGCGTATCAGAAGAACAAAGCTGATTTCACAAAATCCATGGGGTTTATGTTGGCTGGATGCACTATAACTAAAATGATCTTTTCTTTTTTCCCCCAAGGGCTTTGTTTATATGCTCGTGTATTTTTGTGGGGAAGCAGGCACGTACCTAATTTAGCGGTTTTGTTGATTTACACTTCTGCTCTTTACTCTTTCCCTTTGTAGCATTCCCTGTTTGTAGTTTGGTGCAGAAATTGGGACCTGTTGTAATTTGTGTTATAGGTCCGTTACTAGCAGAAGTAGAGGCACAGTTCCCATGGAAACGTTTGCATGTTTCACAGTGTGCTGTTCCTCGGATTCTCAAGGTTGTGTAGGGTGGGGTCTGGGGTGCTCTGGGGCTTTCTAAATGGGCACATGCAGCAGCCTGTGAAAATTTCCCCTTCAGCAGCGGGAGAAAAATAACGTATTTTTAGATTGTGTATTTCCTCTCTTACAAAGTCTAACGCCTGTGAAAACAAAGCAGCTTGACAGCCCCATGCCACAGACTGATGCTCAGGCCAATTCCCACCACTCTGACAACAAACCGGATCCTATTTTGACAGGCCACCTCAAAATGGGTGTGTTTTCATTTCACTCTCTGACCTTTACGCTTAAGTCACGACTGATGCTACAGTGTAGCAGGGCTCAGCACAGCACCTGAGCCAAGATGTCCTAGTGTCACTAGGGTCTTCCAAAGCTTGAAAACAACATGCCATCAAACCCCTCCCACTCGCCAGCTGAGGTGTTCAGGCTCAGGGAACACTTCTGCTCATGGGCCAACCCTGTCCCCTAGAATTTATCAAGACCAATCCTGTAAGAATAATCACATGTGAAAATGTTAAACCGTTTTATTTCTCACACAACCTTCCTCTGAGTCCATTAGGATTGCCATACGCCCAGGTGAGCTGCATAGCAAATGGGTTGTAGTACGAGTCATGCAAACAATGCTGAAGATCCACCTGCAGCCTGGATTCTGGCAGGACAGGTCCCCATCACTCTTCCCTTTGTTCTCTTTCTTTCCAGAGTCTGGGGATGGGTTTGCAATGTCATTTTTTCCTTTATCTTTCCATCTGAAGACTTATAAATAAATTATTTTAAAAATTCACTTCAGCCTAATCACAGTAGTGGGGGAAAAAACCCAAAGAAACCTCAAACTTCAGGGCCATGGCCACTGCATCGAAGAGATAATTATAACAAATTTTTATTGAAGTGGAGAGTGATTATCATGTTCTAACAAACATATTAAATAATTCATTATTATTATTTTGGCACCACTTTGTGAACCAGGTGTTTAGGAAGCTGTTTCAGATGGAAGCATGTAATGAAGCCCCTGGGGTCCTTCCCCACTAGCCAGTAGCATGAGAAGAACCACAAATGCTTGGATGTGGCTAGAGCTACCCAGAGCCTGGCTCCAGCATGGCCAGCAAAGGCCTCATATTAATATCAGAAGATGCTATGGTTTTATTTATTTTTCATCATTCTCCATGAATATTTCTCAGTTTTCTAACTACTCCCATGGAAGCACTTGAGTTTTTTCAATTAAGAGAGATTCAAGTAAGGTTTCTGTGTCTGTTACGTGTTATCTCTTAAGTTTTTAAAACATGATAACAATATTTCTATTTATGTAAGACTATTTAAAACTTTATTTTCAGTCAAATTACTATTTTTGGGTTGCCTGACCCCCCCCACCAAAGTCAGCAGGAGTGCCCAGGAGCATCCCATGTAGTCTTACTAAGCCTTCACCTCTTCTCTGATCTTTTTGTGAAGTGGCTCCACTAAATGGCTTTCAATAACAACTGAAGTTTCTCTTCCATATACTGAAAATCTCAGCCACACCATGCTATTTCTGGGATAAAAAAACCTCCACAAAGACTCTGGAGTCACCAAGGAAGAGGGGAGAGAAGGTTTTTTGTTTGTTTGTTTAAAAAAAAAAAAAAAGTGATTACTAGCAAGATTATTTGCTCTTTCCTCCTTCTGCAGTTTCTCCTTCTCCCTTGCTCCTAATACTGCATATATCAGATCCAAGTTGCCAGCTCTGGCAAACGCCGTCTCGCGATTCACTCCTGGGCCTGACTGCATATGCTAGAAAGTACCATAACCATCAGGCAAGCCCAGCAAATGCCTGTTTGCTGGTTGATTAAATAACGCAGAACCTCTATTTATCAAATCCAGGCAGAGCTGCTATTGAGTCAGCTGTTCTTACCTTCCGGTTTTTGGATGATTAGAGCTGCAGAGCTAGTTGTTGGCTTGGGGATGTTCATGGCTGGGGTCCCTGTGCACATGGTTCACCTGAGCCTGGAAAACACAGTTGTGGAGATATAAAGAGGTCTTGACATTATATACACGGCAACGACATTTGCTAGTCTTTTCTGCAGGAATTAAAGTACAGTCTCCTCAAGTTTTTTTCCCCCCTGAAAGTGGGGTAAAAAGTAGCTGAGCCACTTTCTTCTGTATCAGACTGGTGAGATCAGCATAAAAAATTCACACCACGCTGGGACATATTTCAAAAACATATAAACAATTAAACAAACCAGTGCCCTTGCAAGAGTAGTATTTTTGGGGAGGTACTCGACAGCAACACAGAAAGCCTGTGGGACATTTGGTGTTTAGGAGGTTTGGGCAGCACGAAGGAGCACGGGGCCGGGTGCCATCCCCATGCCGCAGAGGCTGTTTGGGCTGGCTATACTCAAAACGTTAAAAATGGCACACTGGCTTCATGCTGTGTTCATAAACATGTCCATCAACTGCAACCTTTGGGGAAGGGGCTCTACTGAAACCATTCACTTGCTGAAAAACAAACTGCCATTCTTTACCTTCTAACCCTTCAAAGCAGCTTATCTCCACTGCAGAATGTAAAATCCACTCATTACATTCACTACACAAGTGCTATTTAAAATTCACCTGCATAGTGAATTTTACAGCTCATTCATGCTCAGCTCAGTAGCTCAGAATGGCCCCGTAACATGTGCAAACTTTTGACTGAAGCAGAATTTTGCTAAAAACAACTGAATGAGGACTCCGTGAGGCTTGGCGCAATTACATTTTACTGAAAAACATCTAAACATGTGGGCAGAGAGCAAGACAGATGAGATGAAGGTTCAAAACTACTACTGCAATTTTTATTCATTAGTGCAGAGACATACCAGTGGGCTACAGAATACCCCAAGAGCACTGACCCTCTTCTCCACACATTGCCCTCTTTCTCCTCTTAGTAAGCTGTATTTTTAGGAGCCCCCACAGGATTTATTAGCTTCAAGATATTGATTGTACTAAGTACTTTTTTTCCCCGGAAAATTTAGTGCAAGTTTTCTGTTTACTAGCACAAGCAGTAATAGGCAGCCCTTTTGCTGCACTTTCCCTGGCCACACACAGCCCATGGGAGTAAGAAGGAGCCCGGTCCCGGAGCAGAGATGCAGTGGGCACAGGAGGCCACCGACACACGGCAGGACACAACCAGCCTCCCCCAGTACCACAAACATGCCTGTGTCTCTTACCTGAGCGAAACGGCTGCGGGGAGCTCCATGTCACCCTGCTCTCAACCCAAAGCTGCACTGTGCAAGCAGCAGGGAGGAAGGGCCCTGCCTGGGTGCCCTGGGGCAGCCCTTGCAGCACAGCTGGGGATTTAACACATTGCACCTAGGGCACACGACTGGTGGCAACCTGGAGCATGGTGCCTCACTGTCTGTATGTAAACACATACAGTAGCTACCTCAGCATAAAAGATAGAAGCAAATCCACATATCTGGGATTTTTTGAGAGACCTGGAAAGAAAGTGAACAAAAATCCACAATGTGCAGCTAATTTCTCAACCAAGCAGGAACCGTTTCAAACTGCTCCTTCAAAGCGAACCGCTTGCGAGCCCAAGCACATTGGCAGCTTCAGTCATTAAAAGGAGAGCAAACAATGGTGAGATTCTGTAATTTATTACTGTCGCTAAGATGAACACAGATACTTGATACCCAATCGTATGCAGAACTGTAAAAAAATAGTTTTAATACAGTATCAAAATTTACACAAGTGTAGTGTCAAAAGACCAGTGTCCCTCAAATTAGCCCCTGCACATACGTACTGCAGGCACAACTACATGTTTTACATTTTTTCATACATATATATAGATATATAGGAATACAACAATTGAAGTTTAACTATGCAAACAATATATATGGGAGAAAACAACATGTAGAGATAACAGACAACTGTTTGGGCTGAGTTATATATAAGAAATTATGTAGGAGTGCAATGTTTCAAAATGGAAGGCTGGATTCTGCATTTCCAACTCAAGGAGACAGAGTGAACAGGAGTTTTGCCCAAGAAAGCAACGCTGGATCAGAGGCCTTACATTGAATGATACCAAGTAAAAACAACAACGGAAACCAGTGTAATTACTGCTGCAAATTAACACACTTTTTCTGAAGACAGTTAGCAGATTTACATCATAGTCCTATATAACAAAAGATTGTACAGTAACCGAGCTACATCCCACTGCAAATAGCCCACGAATACAGCACGTTGCAAGCTCAGAGAAAACAGAGGTTCTGACTTTGGCTCAAATCTTAGTAACCAAGAACAAACCAGAAACCCAGGAATTGTTGCATTCCTATTTTTTTGGTTTTTTTTAAACTTCTACTAGTCTTTTTGATGCTCAGCTATTGTAAAAAGTTAAGCAACAGCACTCAGTCACAAGCCTGTTGCACATTCATACATGAAACTATCATTGCTTTTAGATATACACAAAATACGTATCATTGCAATTCAATACACACAACTAGTATCATACACATAGAGAAAAATAAACTAAGCACATCTAGGGTGCTGTCTGGTCAAGTCTCAGGCAATCTGAACAAGAGCTTTCTGCCTTATAATAATGAAAGACATGCTCCGAGTATAATGAAACCTTTTTCCTTGAAAGAACACTACAGTAGCAAGAAAAGCTTTTTTATAATGCAGTGCAATCTTTTAGATCCTTATAGACTCTTGCTAAATAAACCAGCATGCCTCTAAATTAAACAGTAGAAATTAGCATCCTGACAACTGGAAAATACTTTCCAAAAAAACCTGATGGAAATTCTGATTTGAGACCTGTAATAGTGATACCTAAGTATATTCATTAAAGGGCTGTGAATATCATACACGTCTTCAGAAGATGTGCATCAAAGTGAATGGAAAAGAGAGCTACCATTACTTTCATTTAGAAAGAAATTGTGTTTCACTACAAGTACTGTAGTTATGCTACACTACTGGCTGGTTAGGAGACTTTATGGTCTTTTAGCACCTCCAAAGGCAGGTATTCTACCAAAGCAAAAAAATCATCTGGAAATTGCCTAAGCACCATTAACCAGTATTTTACAGACCGTAGTGTGAGTTACCAAGAAGTGACTTTCTCAAACCTGCGGAGACCAAAGGCACAGTTCATCAACGTCTGTCCAGTCTGGTGAAAAACCCCTGTTAAATCCAGTGGAAAATTAGTTCAAACCTACTAGAGACTCACCATGACTAACCAAAATAAAACTTATTTCATGTAACTCCTGCAGAATCCCAATTATATTTTAGTTAGGATGGAAATACCTCAGTGCTTCTAAGTGTCGTGTGTTGAAGTGACGATGCGGCAGCAGCGTCTCACTAGCCAGTACGCCGAAACAGCAGTTTTTGGGGGACACTGACAACACAGTTCCTCTGAAAGACCTCTGTGCAGTCTCCACTAGTTTCCAACGAAGTCTCATGTAGTGCATACAGACACCCCGTCGTCAGCTGGGCAGTCGCTGTGGACACAGTCAGTTCTTTCTCTCTCATCGGCAGTTTAAACTCTTTCTCCTCAGAGAGAGAACTTGCTCAGGGCCTTTTACATAGGTCCTTTATATTGATTTCCTGACAAATGTTGTCTAATTCCAGGGCACGACCCTGCAGCATCTCCAAGTTTCCTCCACACAACCTAAAGGGAGGGACGGAAAGAGATCTCATTATCACCAGTTAAGATGTACTGGCATTCATATAGACATGCATCTGGAAACACCACACGTTCATTACACAGACCATGCAGCACAGGTAAGGACAGAGGGGAGGGACACACAACAGGAGAAGAGAATATTTCTCAAGGGATACAACATTCCTTTTGAACACAAAAAGCACATGCTTCTAGGTAAAAATGATTGAAAACAGAGACAAATGAACTAGCACGTGCATTACCAGGATATTTTGTGCTTCAGATACAAGACTGAGGACTTTTACAGGCCTCAACCGAAACTTTATTCAACTACTTCCCAAACCATATCTCTTGCAGAATGCAATTTAGAAGCATGAAGCTCAGTCCAGAGGAGTCTAAAGATTTCAAGTTAAAAAGCACAGAGCAGTTCTCCCCTTTTTCAAAGCATTTACTTGTTTAAAAATAAGCAAGGCATTGAAAGTGTTTATTTCATTTGTTCTTCCTTGAGATCAGAGGAATTGTGCACAGTCACTGTTCAATACATGCTTGCACGGTTTGTTGAACCAGAGTGAAATCTAAAATTTAGTAGAAGTTTGCAATTTTTTTCTTAGTGTGGACTACACATTATAAAGGTTTCCTTCCTCATACTCACATCTACTCCCATTCATGACTGCATAACATCCATGTTACAATTATGGAATTAAAAATGTAGAGAAGTTACACCCCCCAAAAAATAAGCAAGTATTCTATAGTGATTTATAATACGATTGACCAATTATAAGCACGAGAATCAGTAGTTTGTGTGGTATCACCAGGCATCTCTCCCAGGAGCCACTAGAAACCAGAGTGGTTTTTACCCCCATACTGTGTATTGCAATTTAAGATTATTTTTGTTTAATAATAATCAACTAGAACCAGCTAAACTATAATTGCTACTAAACCACTCATTAATTTCCGGAGCAATAGCAATATAACTGTCAAGAAAGGCAAAAACTGTTTTCCATTGTCATTATTATTATTTGTATTTTAACAGTGCCTAAAGTCCAGGAGCGAACAGAGACTGCATAAGCTGGAACTGAATAAATACAAAGCAGCTGGATCCTGGGAAGCTAACACCCTGAATAGACAACACAAGCTCCAGTTCCTACAGCTATTCCCAGGTCCTACTGTTATTCTGTGGAAGTGATGGGAAAATAACCCAGTTCCTCTGAGCCTTTGCTGAAGAAAACCAGAGTATAAGCATGAAAAACAGAAATACTCCAAAACTGGAAGCAATAAGACTACAGTCTTACTACACAGGGCCAAACAAATTAAAGTCCTTTAAAGGGAACTGTCTTTATTACTAATGGGTGGGCATAACCCAAACCCTACAAACTTTACATATGATCAGAGTCTTGCAGCCTGAAATCAGAAGTTACCACCATAAAAATATGTGTGTTCTAGCTATGTTTGCTGTATTGTGAAACACTGTGCCATGGCAAAAGCATGAAAATGGGTTTTCCATGAAACCTCCCAAATCGTCCATTTATGTCTGAGCCACTGGAAATGTCAGAGCGCTGGTATGATGAGATGGGCATTTCTTTCCAAGGTATGGTTGCTGATTTTCCTAACTGAATATTGTCAAAAAGAAAGGTCTCTCAGATGGCTTTTGTGAGAAGGCACATTGTACCTACACATTCCTTTCAACAAATTTTCTGGTCAGCAAACATTAGACAATATTTATCAAGCAGCTGATGCAGACACAATAATAAACTAAAAGGTGACACTTCCCAAAGTCCTTTATTTCCAGCTGAACAAATGACCCCTGATTGCTAGGAAGGGACAAACGAATACAAGACAGCCCTGCAAAGCCAACATCCTAAGCAGAACTGACAAGGTGGGGTCAAAAAGGAATATTCATGCCATTTTTATGTGTGGGAAATCGAGAAATCTTTATCAGCAACCACTTTTGCTTGTGCATACAGTGCAACAGATCTCTGGGTCTCAAAGGCATCACAGTAATTTTATTTGTGTCCTTTTCAGAAACATGGGATGATATAGGCTAAAATTCTGCAGATTTATCACCAAACTCACCTTTTGTGCTGGCATATGTACAGTTGTTTGCACAATCATGATAGCTATACACATTGCTGCCCTCTGTGCATGTATTTATTTGGCTCCCTGCATTGTATATGCATTTTGGATTTGCACATAGGGTTGTTTTCTTCTCAGTTCACTAGTTCAACAATGACTTGTCACAAGCACCACTAATGCATTTACAAGCACTCAAAAGAAAATGGAATACTTCAGCACTCCTGAATGCATTTTAAATAGTTACAGCAGAGTAAAAAGCCCAGAACCAAAAACTTCACTCAAAACTTCAGCAGAAACCAGATTGAATAAAGGACAGCCATAAGGTTCATGATACAGTCGTGGAAATTAATTTCAAGCTTACTTCCAACACACAGGAGCAAAAGGACGGAGACATCTTCTCCCTGGAAGCCAGTCAGAAACCTGCACCCTAACTGCAGATGAGAGCAGCTACGTCACCTGCCAGCTGTGGTAGCATTTGAGGCCCGTGGTACTTCACATGTACAGCATGAAATACTCGTGGAGATCTCTGGGCTCCCTTGCCCCTCTTGCCCAGCCACCCCACCAACCCCACACAGTATAGGCCACCTTCCCTTTGACTCCCAGCCCAAGTGAGCGTGCTGCAGCCCTGTGAACAAAACTTACCGGTAGAAAAATCATGAAGAACACTCCTCCAGACTTAATCCAGACATTCCTGTGCTTTGAAATTACCTCCATGCTCACTAATACGTGATAAACTACCTCTAAACTCACTGCTACGCATTGCTACATTCTCCTAAAACAAAGCAGGTAAATAAACAGAACGCAAAACCATTCCCAAATACGTTGTTGATGAAGTGGTACCAATATCATATGCACATCCTGAGGAGAGAATTTGCACATCTGTTGTCCTGATAAAATATCAACCTGATCATACAACACCATAAAGTTCATACAGCATGAGCTATACATCCAAATTGCATTTCAGTAGCAATTAAGATTATGCACCAAAATTACAGAGCCCAAAATGAAACTTGTCATCACTCGACTGTTTTCAAAGGCAAAATGGTGCCATGGAAGTGTTTCAAGTAGAACACCCGCAGCGCATTAGGCTGGAGAAAAACAGTGAGCTATAAACTGGAAGAAACTGCAATGAGAATGCAAAAGAAAAGAAACACAATTAGTTCATAACACATCCACTGTACTTCTAAGATGGACTAGATGAATAGCAGAAAAAGTAAAACAAGAAAGGAAATAACCATCTATTTTAGAAGTATAATAATATATCAATAGTCAAATCAGACATAGATCACAAAAGTCAGAAGCAAAGGTAGCATTTCAATGCCAGCGGTGGACCTTTGAATGGCTGGGGAACAAAGAGACAAGGCAGAACACAAGTATATATTTGGGACTTGCAAAAATGAATTGATAATGTCAAATTTAGGACATTAGCATTTTAGAAGTGGCATTACTTACATCACGAGAACTTTTATGGATTACTATTAGATATGTAGTCAGAAACTGCTTTTTTATCCATCAACTGCAAAGGAATAGCGTAGGCAAGAAAATACATAGATGCCATCGTACAGATGGGGAAACTGAGGCTGTCAGATTTCATCATACTTGCCAGACTTTATTCTTATGAAGGATAAATTCAGGTCAGCTGAGTCATACAGTACTTTATCCCAGATACATTGTCACACATATATTTTTCTGATCAATACTAACCAACACGTTAAAATTATAGTGTTCCTACTAAAACAGTAATTGCATTACAGAAAAAGTAATTTACTTAATTTCCATACAGAATCTTCAAGGGCATGCTGTCTGCATTTAAACAAAAAATACTTTGCCTCTTCAGGTGTTCCCAGGCTCAACATGGAACATAACATTAAACACCTTAAACTTACACTGCACATTTCTCCAGCCACAGCTGTTTCTATCTCACTAAGGTAGTGGTAACAGTCTTCAACAGCCTGCTGATTTGTATTTCCCTGAGCTTCCAAGACAAGGGTATGTTTAAAAAAGAAAAAGGGAAATTTCATTTTATAATTTTGCTTTGCAGCCACAAATAAGAGCAGTAGTATATTTAAGCTTTCATGGGTCCTTCCTGAGTATGGGCACACATATATAACTGACCAATTGCATTTAAAGGTAATTAGACTGATGACAGTGCTCTGGATTTCAGGGCAGGAGGGATCACTAAACCTTCTTGTCTGACCTCCTGGGTACCACAGAACACTTACTTTTCTGCAGCAACTCCTATACTTAGCCTCAGGCCTTGTCTTCAATTAAAACACACCTCAATTTAGTTTGTAAATGTCATAGCAGAGTTTCCAGTAGGTGACAGTGAACTCAGAACAGGAAAACCCAATGCAAGTTTCACAGGTAAGCCTGTGCCCTTGGTTATCCAGCCAGTCAGACTAGATAATGATCATCCTTCCACAAACATAAAACCTGGTCTGCAAAGCAAACCTGTGTGGAATATGCATACCTCCATGCACAGGCATGCAGTTTGGGCATATACAACTTGCAAAAAGCCCCAAACACATCCTGCCATACGAGAGAACTACTTATATATCCCTAGTGATACCACTTGCACATAGTGAATAATCCCATAACCACTGGCAGGGTGGGGAAGATCACCAAGTCCCAGGCATGGGGGACACACACACGGCAGTTTCTTCTTTCAACCGCCCTGCATGATGGATCAGGCCATGGAACAGCCTTTACCAGACCAGCTGCGCGGCAAAGCTCTTCTCTCACTTTCACCACTGCCTCCACCAGTGGGAGATTCACAGGCAATTTTTTTTTAAAGTCTCCTTATTACTCAGGAAAAAAACAGCACTATGTTTAGCAATGAGCCTCCTCTGTTTTCTTATGGATCTGTCCCTTTAAAATACATTCCTGCTCTTTAGATTTCTTGCTCTGCAGAAGGGGATTGCACTAACACTGAGGTTTTGTAACAAAGACAATTTCTTTTTTGCAGGAATTCCAAATTGCCAAATTTGTAAAGAAAAGCAGGCTCCTGATGTTGGCTTGTTCTTCCCCCTGCATACGATTCTGCTCAGTGATGCAAGTGGGAGCTCTGCATTCCCCAGAAAGGCAGGATCAAACCCATATGCTTCGCTGTGGGAAACAGCAGGGTCTCCTCCTGGCTGGGGATGAGGAAGGTTGGGCAGTCTGTTCAGCTGACAGTTCACTTTCCATTTCAAATATAACAGTATCATTTATATCTATTTCTGCCTGCTGCAATACCTCCTAGCAAACTAAAAGCTGAGCTTTCACATCATGTTGAACTAAATCCTGTGTATTTCTTATCAATCCATTTCAGCAACAAAGGAATCAGCCACTGTTCAAATATTTCACTTACAACAACCAGCTATTACAGGTTGTCAAAAGCAGGTTGTTAAATGTTCCATTCAGGGAAGTGTCTTTGCCAATGAGTATTTCAGGAGAACTACAAATGGCTTTTTTTCAATAATTATGCATGATCTCTTGACAATATTACTTGGCATAGCTTAATTTTCTAGGCAGCAGCAGGTGAAATATATGGAAGATGTACATAGGACCTTAAGCACTGCTGAACCAGGCGCTCCTCAGCAGCCAGGAATGGTGGCTCATCATACCTCTCCTGTATGAGGGCAAGACCAGCGGACTCATGGGCAGAGTGCTGCCGATGGGAACATGGTCAGGGTGGCCATTAGAGATGAGACCTGCAATTGTGTGCACGTAGAGAGGGGCTCAAGCACTCTGCTGCTACTTCCCCCGTTTGAAAGCCAGAAAAACAGGCGAGTTGGCTGCGATGAAGCCCTGCACCCACGTTTTATGCTACAGGAAGGGATGTGATTGCTGTAATTTGCGCACAGTTCACTTGCATAAACCTATTTCCTCAGGCTTCACAGAGGAGAAGTCAATGTCACCTAGCCATGTGGAAGATAATCACCCTGGACATAAACTCAAGATGTCCAGGCAAGTCAATAGCACTACTGTTCAGCTCCTGCTGTGCACTGTGCACCTCCACGAAGCTAAAACACAGAGCAAATTGTCTACAAAACTCTCTTCCAGTTGTCCTCTGAAGGAGTGCAAACCTCCACCCTCCAAGTAACCAGTATGTCCCTGCAACATCTGTATAGGTGGGGAATAACACCCATTTAATCAAATTAATATTAAAGCAGTTTAGCTAACAAGTGAAATACAGGAGAGAAGATGTGCACAAAGCTCCAGAAAACAATCACATCAGAGCCAGCATTAGCAGACAGGAACACAGAACCCCTGTTCTCTGCTCAGCTCACCATCAGTTTTAAATCCTCTCCAGAGGAGCATGGACACAGCTGACACCCATGCTGCAGTAAGACTGTGAACTCAGCCACTGCCTGATTCAGATCACCTGATAATCCATTGCATCTTCTAAGAGCTTGCTAAGTTTCATTAATTGCAACAGTATCACTGTTGACATAGGTAAAAACTTGCAAGTTTGCCCCTCTGATTGCTTGTGTCAATTGCTGTTTATCAATGCAATGCAGGTCTTTGCATTCCAGCCCTGACTTCAGAGTAAATCACATCTGCTCTCACAGAAGTTTCAGCACTGACCTTGGGATCATGGTGCATGGTCTTCAGCCTAAAGTTCTGCTATTTTTCTTATGAACACACCATATGCATTGGCTTTATCTTTGCATTAAAGTATTTCCCTCTGCATGGGTTACAAGAATCCATTATATTCCACTGGAGAACAAATATGCATCCTAGATGAAGTAGAAAGACTTCCTTATTCAGACAAACACCACTTTCAGCTTCACAGAAAAACTGTACAAGCGTAAGTAATTTGGTGAGCAGCTACAGCTGGCATCACCCCCATTGTGAGGGCCAGATCCCTGGCCTGAGAAACACACAGTCCACAGACGCAATGAGTGACAAACAGAACAACAATCCTGCTCATGACAGTAACATCCCAGTGGTGTCCACAGGAATGTTGCCAGGACATTACAACACATGTTGAGTAACAGACACGACATTTTGCATGGACTGTACCGGAGGAGCATTACCTTCAGAGCATTTACCACTGAGTCAGACTGCTGAGAGGCTGAGCCATGTCCAGTGATGCTAGCTGGCTCGTTTGCAGAGCAGTAACTCCCCTCCGCCCCTCCTGGCATCCTAATGGGGTCCTTCGCAAAAAATTAAAAACTATTTAATAAAGAAAAGGATTGGTAACTAGTTAAAACAGATGTCAATTATTTATTGCTCTTTTTAAAAAGGCTGAGAAGCACTGAAGGCATGTTTTACTCCGAAATCTCCCTCCTTCTGTGCCACCGTAACCAAGATCCACATGAGCCAGCTCAAGTGCTACTTCCGAGTGTCACCCAAACACTCTGGCCCTCAAGGGTGTCTATCTGGAAAATCAGGACATATTAATAAAATTTCTTATGCATGTACGTTGCCTCACGAAAGTGCTGCAAGGTTCAGAGAGATTATTTCAACTCCAGGGGAAGGTTTTGAGAATGTCAAATTTTATCACAATGATTCTGGAGGTTGTTCCTTCAACAAAATTCACATTTTTAAATGTTGCTGCAAGGTCTGCAACACAAGCTCAGCTGCAGCTGACCAGGGAAGGAGCTGGGAGCTCCAGGCTGCCAACTCCTTCTTTGCCTCTGGCTGCTCTGCTGCAAGGGCATGTACCCCTGCTTGCCTGCGAGATGTCAATTTATACCCTATAGTGACAACCTTGGGGGCTTTTTCCTCCCAGTGAACACCTGGAAGGGTTCTTCAGGACACTGCCAAACAAATGCAAGCTACTTCAATTCTTACAGCTCAGTCATCTCAAACTTTGCAGGATGTAAAGCATCATCTGGAGCAACTGCAGTGCCGAGGCAACCTAAGTAAGCAGCCTGCTTTGCAGGAGGGCTAAAAATACCCCTGCTGCACTCATGGACAGCAATGTGATAGCTTTAGCAACAGAGATGGCCTGAGTAGATGCTTCCAAGGTGCTTTCAACCTGACCTGCTCTTCACTGTCATTCTTCATGCAGAATTTTGTTTTTAAAAAAATGAGAACTATAAAGAAGAAAAACATTCCAAAGACTGAGAGAGGAAAAGTTCATTTCTAACAGAGTAAGAAACGCTGTAGGAAACATTAAGAAATAATGTAGCAGTAATTCCTGCTGGAATGTGTGGGAAATGCATTTCTGAACAAAAAATAATGACAGTGGAAAGACCCTCTGATCAGAATCAGTGCCCCGATGTGCACTAATTTGCCCTGCTGAGCAAGCACATAGCACGTTGCAGTCTTTTTCGAGGTGTCTATAATCTAAACAATAGGAAAGATGAAAGTGGGTGTGGGAGAAAAAGGGCACAGAGAGATGACATGAAGCTGAACTTCACAGATCCAGTCTACCTGAAAATGTTTGACAAGTACCTTGGTCCAAAGCAGGTTTATATGTTGTGCATGACTTCGTCAGGATACGCCCAGGCCTTTGTAACCAACACTGCGTGGCTCACAGCAGTGCCCAAGTGGCAAAATGCAGACAGAACCCTCACAGCTACTGAGTGTTAGACTCAATCCCAGCAATCGTCTGCACCCAGACTGCAGGACTGAACCTCGTATGTTAAAAAAAACAACCCTGAAAGCAATTAAAAAAAATGAGAATGCTGCACATGCTAAGCGCATGGAACAGGTACCCTGAGTCTGAATACCAAACCCTATTTGGTGCATGAACTTGTCTTTCAGTGCCGCCCTCCTGCCAAGCAATGGGTGCAGTGCAAACCGCAACAGCGGGCACTGATGGGTCTCACAACTAGGCTGCAATACCAGAACACGCTTAGGGCAGCGTGCAGTGTATCATCCTACAATTCTCCACAGCCATGACTATTATCAATTTGCTGCAATGTATGGAGGGAGATTTAGGACATTTTTCTTTGGGAAGGATTTATAGATCTGTTAGTGACTGGGCAGACTTAATGCTACACTTTGGGAAAGGAAATGAAAGAGGAAGGAAAAGGGATAATAAAGCAGATTGGAGTAATTCTGGTTTAAGATAAATTCCCTCAGTCAGCTTTTGTTTTTTTTACAAGGCACGCTATTGTTTCTTTACTGACTCCTGGGCCAGAACATATTTTTGTCAGTTTTGAATAGTAAAATACAAATACTACTATTAAAAGGCTGGGAAAACTAGTACAGATGGTAAATCTAAAGCCTCCTAAATATGAGAAAATCCAAAAGCCGCGCAAATTGTGCTGCTGTCAGAGCTTAGGCCTTCCTCCAGGCAGCTGTCCTCCACAGCCTCGTCTGTGCCATATGCAGCACATTTCTGTCTCCCTTCACGAGAATGAGAAACCTGTTGTGAACACAGTGCTTTAAGCAGACAGCATTCTCAACACATGTCGGTAGGAGACTGAAAATTCGTATTTCCCCTGCGGACAGCCTTCTGCCTTCTCCCTCTGTCCCTGATAAGACACATAAGCTTTTCTTGAAAAATAAGGCAGGTTTTGCAGCCCTGGAGCCTCATCCTCCAGCTCAGGGACTTCTCATCTCAGGTGAGGCCACTCCACAGAGGCAGCACAGTTTCTGCCTTCTTTGAAATAGGCTTATTCCAGCAGATGATGGGGAGGGGACCAGCCTGAACGTGGGTGTCCTGTTCCTCAGCAAGTTCTGTGAGCCTGTAGACACTTCAGCGCTCCTGACTGTATTATGAGTTTCTGAGGCAGTGAAGCAAAACAACAGGAAAAGGCACTTTGCCAAACGGGTGATGTCTGAAAACAAGTTGCCTTAGGAAACTAGGAAAGTTTCAGCCCTATCATCACAGTTTCTGCTTGCAGTGGGGAGCATGGCAATGTTTATCCTTCCACCAAAACTTGACCTGAGTTTCCCTGCACTAAGTCCCTTCTCTGCCACTGCCCAACTCAGATTATAACTGGATCCTGAGCAGGACCTTGAGAATGGCAGGAGAAGTCCTGTTCCCTTCCTCCTCTAGCTCCACACATAACACTTGCATTCAGGCACTCAACGTAGGCATCTCATGTATCCACATGTTTTGGACAGATCTTCTATTATTCAGTGACAAAGCTGAGGAAGTGGTACCAAATCAGGCAGAAGGGAGCAAGTCATGGCTCCATAGTGCTGAAATCATAGAATCATGGAATCATAGAATGCTTTGGGTTGGAAGAGACCTTTAGAGGTCATCTAGCCCAACCCCCCTGCAGTGAGCAGGGATATCTTCAACTAGATCAGGTTGCTCAGAGCCCCGTCCAACCTGGCCTTGAATGCTTCCAGGGATGGCGCCTCCACTACTTCTCTGGGCAATCTGTTCCAGTGTTTCACCACCCTCACTGTAAAAAATTTCTTCCTCATATCTAGTCTAAATCTACCCTCTCTTAGTTTAAAGCCATTGCTCCTTGTCCAGGCTGAACAGCCCCAACTCTCTCAGTCTGTCCTTGTAGGAGAGGTGCTCCAGCCCTCGGATCATCTTTGTGGCCCTTCTCTGGGCCCGCTCCGACAGGTCCATGTCCTTCTTGTGCTGAGGGCTCCGGAGCTGGACACACAACTCCAGGTGAGGTCTCACCAGAGCAGAGGGGCAGAATCACCTCCCTCAACCAACTGGCCATGCTTCTCTTGATGCAGCCCAGGATACGGTTCGCCTGCTGGGCTGCAAGTGCACATTGGTGGCTCATGTCAAGCTTTTCACCCACCAGTACCCCCAAGTCCTTCTTGGCAGGGCTGCTCTCAATCCCCTTATCCCTAGCCTGTATTGATACCAGGGGTGCCCCAACCCAGGTGCAGCACCTTGCACTTTGCCTTGTTGAACCTCATGAGGTTCACACACAGGCCCATTTGTCAAGTTTGTCCAGGTCCCTCCGGGACCAATTCTTGTATTGACTTTAAACATCTTGAGTCAGTTTGAATAAACAGTGTGGCACAACATCAACATCTGAGAAAGAACTGACTTTTTTGCTCATCCTACGCTGCCAATCTTCCCTACTCCCTGCCTAGCCCTTGTGCCTAAGCTACAGCATGGTTTGCACATTGACTCCTCTGAGTCTAATCTATACTCTGCGGATTATACTGCTGCAGAAAGTGTATTATCTGAAGCAGGTAAAACCCACACAATATCCTGTGTACATTTTGCCACAAAGATAAGAGAGTGCAATCACTAGATGTGCAGACCCCTTTTCCGTTGCAAGACTACAAAACATCTAATGCCAACATGCGACTAGTGAATAGAAAGCACAGGAAATCTGACTCAACCTCATAGTGTCACATAACAAAAAATTAGGTGAATGGAAATTAAGCATCTCCCTCACACTGACTGCAAAATGTCAAGGATACTCAAGCCATTGTCCAATCATGCCAGAGGCAAACCCTGCACAGTATCCTGGGCACGGTCAGAATAAAGACCCTTTCGTAGAAATGGATACTCTTTGACAGAGACAACTAATCATGAGCCTTTCTACTTGAGCCAGTAGAAAACAATTTTTTCAATCCATACTATTGATAAGGACACTCATGAATGAAATCCACTGTAGTGCAAAGCACACTGCATAGCTCAAGTCAGTGGCAGCTCATCTGCCAGCCCCTCCAGAGGAAACACGCCACTTGCTGCCTGACTCGCAACCTCCCCACGGCACACAGAGACAGCTGAGGAGGAAAAAACACGGTCCATCTCTGCCCCAGGGACACTTGCAGTCATCTCACCAAAGCTTCTGAGAGAACACGATTTTCCTGTCCACTGGGCACTGCTCTGTTCACTTCCCATTGGAGACCTGCCTCAGCAAATGCACAAGACCTCTCTCTCCAGACACCTTTTATCCCACAGGCAAGTGGTTTACTGGGAAGTATATCCTTCCTGCTGGGTAAGTACCATGCCAGTTCAATCACTACCTGATTTTCAAAGCTTTTTTCTGATTTCCCCAGCCCTCAATTTCCCCATTAGCTCAAAGAAAACACAGGCTGTGTTTGTCAGCTTGTTTCAAACAGGCAGGAGAAAGTAAAAACAGAAAGCAATAAGCTGCAGTAAGTTGCTCTGCTGGATTAGTAACGCACTAAACAAAATGGCAACAATTTTTTTAGGGAACATTCCTGTCAATTAAAGTACACAGTTTTAAAATGCTGTAGTTATTCACCATAATTCCGCTTCTCGAAGACCTTAGTAGAAACCTCTACTTCTGCACATTACTGCTGAAACCCACATAACCTCATAGCATATATGCAGCATACTCAGATTTCCGAGTGGCCAAAACCATTGCTGGCTACACACCTTCAGAAACAACCATTTTCAGCAGCCCTTCATAAACTGCTTTTGCTAATGAACCTGTAAGAGAAAAAGGCTCTGGGCTGTAGCACCTCCAAATCTCAAAGGCCACACACACAAAGACCACCACTATCTAAAATCTGGAAGATTCAGTGGAGTTAAAGTAACTCCAGACTTTCAGAAATTATTCAAGAAAAATAATCTGTCCTCTCTCAACTGTAACTCTTTTTGTACACCAAGTTTTTCTTGAATTTGTATCTTTGCAACATCAAGCTCATAAGCTCTTGCCATTCAGCCTGCCACGCCAATCACGATGGAAGCGCTATGCTTAGGACACCCTGAGACAAAGATTCTGGTCAGAACCTTAGCTGTTGTAAACTGAAGTCACTCCATTAATGACCTATTCATTTCACCTGAGGATGAGAGCACATGAAAGAACAGGGTGGGTGGATGCTGCTGATTTACTTTCCGCAAATATTTGATGACATGATTAGGTAACATCGGTTTGTTCAATAGGTTTTAATTATGCTTTGGTTGAAGGATTTCCTATTCTTCTACATGCTATGGAAAGGAGGAGACAAACATTATTGGACTGTGAGTGACATAGATTTTACCAAAAAAATACTAACCAACCAGTTCCCATCTTCTAATTAGATTTATAACTAAAACCATACCACACAGAGGGAAAATAAAAGACACAGAAATTAGCAAAAAGGTTTTTGAAAGATTTGGAAAAAGGTTGAAATAAAATGTGATAATCTAATGGAAGGGGGAAGAAAGAGGGAAATGGAAAGTGTTTGAAGCGCTTAAAAATAAACTAGCGTGTGCCTAAGGGTCATGCCTGCCATTTCATACTTAAACATACCAGGACTGGAAAAGGCTAGCAAGGATGGAAAACCAAAAAAAAGTGCCTGAAGCAAAAGTGAGAGTGAAAGAGAAACAACAAAAAAACATGGAAAAGGACCAAAAGACTTGTAAAGGAAAGAATGAGGAAACAGAGAAAGAACAGAAGGGCTCTGGTTCAGCCCTGCACCACACCTGCCTCGTGGCTTTGGTGCCGCACGCTGCGGGAGCCAGGAGCTCAGCTCCCCGCATCCAGCCTCCGGCCCCACTGACCCACGCAGTTTGTTCACTCAGGAAGTGGCATCCTGGCAATACTTACTTTCCCCTTCATTAAAAGGTAAAGCTAAATTGCATGGACAAAGAGTGAGAAGTGGAAAATGCCTGACAATTTTCAATCTCTGCCTCTTGCTCCCACGTACCATGAAACAAATAAAAACTGAAGCAATTTAAATTGGATGGCTTGCCAAGAATATCTTTTGCAAATGCATTCACTGTCATTATTAGGACAGACGTCACATTTCCGTAACATTTCAGCTGAGCTTATCAGCCCTGAAATACTACCCCTACGAAAACTCAGGGATATCTTCAGTTAATTGACATGTGGATGCCAGATCCTTATCCATGCATAAGACATGGACAGCAGTTATGGACCACTTCAAGTCTGGGAGGACACTCCTATTTTCAGTTAGCTGAAGTTACTCACTGACATAACAGATCTATCACAGGCCAAGAAGCTGTAACTGGGATCTAAATCCATTTTTTGGTCCCTACATATTTTCTTAATTATTGCCGAGTATCTTCTTTACAATCTGCACAGAAACTATGTTCTGGCTAGAGCACTGGTCATACTAACATTAAAAAAAAAAAGAGACTGTGATAACAGCAAAATTCAATCCACTGTGATGCTACAGTTTCCTGTACATTTTGAGGCAGCAGAAGGCACTGCCAGAGCCTGTGCTGCAGAGGCTCACCTGCCCCAGCCCCACGGGGGAACTACTCTGGCCTGAAATCCATCCAGCAAAACAGAAATGTTCTTGCTCAGATCCTTTTGCCTCTATACACTGCTGTCAGGCACCCTCACCTACACGAGCGTTTGAGAAGCACCAGTGCAAGCTGCACACCCCTTGTCTCGCATGCAGCCGGCACAGTTTGGCATTCTCAACAGAAGACCCAGCTGCATACCATAAATCTTGGAAAGTATCTGATTTCTTGAACAAAAATCCTATTTGTGGCCAGGAACTGAAAGGGTCTGGATCATATCTTGTTACATGCTACCCGAGAGAAGGAAAAAAAGAACAAAAAAAGAACAGCACTCACCAAAACAGCACACCTACAACTCGTCTATGGCTTCTCATAACTCTTAAACCCACCACTTACGCTATACAATTGTGCGGCACAGGAAGAGACACTGACAGACTTAAGTGAATATGGGCATTTTTATACCTTTTCTATTACCTGACCAAACTGAAATATTGACTCCGTGATGGTACTGCATTTCCCCTGACAAAGAAGTCCTTCAGTACATCAGAGCGAACTAAAACTCAGATTCCATTTGAACAGTGATGGCAGCACTTAAAACCATTTTCTCTGGAAACGTTCTTGCCACTAAGTATTAATAACACCTTTACATTAGAGGTCTGTGGGATTTTGAAAAGAAAACTAGTATGTACGTAGGGAGACAAGCAAAGCAAAAGAAATTGGAAAAGAACCACACCTAAGTGATAGATGAAAGGAGTGATTTCTTTGAAGAGGGTGTCAACAAATGTGCCAGTGCATTTTTATGAGTGACACATAAGCAGAAAAGGGGGAAAAGAAAGGATATTGAAAGCAGAGAGAGAAAAAAAAGAAAAGCATGGCAGTAGGAGAGAAAAAAAAGCCTCAGAAAGCAAGGCAAGGGCTCTTCCGTAACAACCTACAAAGGCATCACACTCACAAGTTGTCACCTCTCTCGTACTAAGTGCAGTCCTGCAACTCACAAGCCCTTCCAGTGCTCCAGTGTGCCCTCAATGAGGTGCTACGCAAAAAGCCAAAGGCACACTCTTACTCCAGCACTGGTGAAATTTTACAGCACAAAACTGTAACTGAGTGAGAGCTGTGCCAAAAACCTTCATTGCTTGCGGAGCTCACCATTTATTTTCAGCTGATTTGTCAAAAGCACTTGGTTTGTCTTAATGCCCAACAAACTCCCATTCTTCCCATTAAATGGAATCGAGCCAGTGCCAGGAGCTTATGCATTTCCATTCTGCGCCCTTGTCTTTGTGACGGGGCCTGATCATCGCTGATAGCACATTCAGGGTGTTACAAGAACAACAAACCCCACAAATGAACTCATGCAAATGTAATGCCGAGGTAATTGAATGCAAAGTCAGAATAAGCTTGGTGTCTACATTTCCTCCCTCTCCCCAAAGCAACGACCTTCTTCAGGAGGAAAGGCGAGTAAGATACACCAGGCAACTTGAAACCTTGTCACTCATTATTTCTTATAATAAGGTATCCAGAGATATTAGGAGATTTTTCAGAACTCTACTACAGATCTTTGTGCCAAAAAAAGCAAACACAAGACAAACTCTGACCTGTGTATTTAAAAACAAAAAGCAGTTTGCAGGCTTGCTCACCTAGTTCTTCCCCTTCAAAACCTCACAATCAGCCTAATTTGTTACAATTACTTTTGTAACAGCTATAGGCTTAGGTGCTATCTTCACAAGCACTATTTTCTGGTTTTGGCACTCCATCTGAGATATTTTCAATGAACTCAACATCCACAAGGTGGGTGTTCCAGTCATTGGCAAGATCTGGTAATGCATTTCATGGGTCTCCACCCGAGCGCCCCAAACCCCAGACAAATAAAACATAGAGTCACTTCTAAAGATTCTGCCCACAATGAATGCTCTGCACAATTTATCTCCCAGTCTTGTTCCAGACAAAGACAAACCACAACGGTACTTTTCAAGCAGGTTTGTTAACATTTGCCCTGAACACCATTCTTGACAAGAAAATAATATTCTTTATCACTGAAGATCAATCTTTGTTCTTTCTCTTGAAGACTGAATACACGTTAATGGACAGACATTTAACCATTCTTGCAGCCCTTCTTTCCCAGATCAAAAAATTAGGGTACAGAGAAGTTACATAAATTGCTCAGTCACCTAGACAAGAGCTATAGAGGCCCTTCCAACTGTCATATTATAGGTGAGGAAAAAAACCCCACGCTTTACTTAAGATCTGCCTTAAGAAAGGAAATTGTTAACCTGGGGCTGAGATCTTCTAACTA
>Ga0065711_1032762_pt1 | contig 26731 bp, 16 predicted proteins | sample Hoacrofraction12_FD_59098 | JGI IMG/M metagenome (GOLD analysis project Ga0065711, IMG submission 59098) | Hoatzin crop microbial communities from Cojedes, Venezuela - Epithelial fraction 12 v2 (version 2) | ecosystem: Host-associated > Birds > Digestive system > Esophagus > Crop | place... | reverse complement strand
AGGCAGCAGACTTCCCAGTGGGATGGGCCTGCTCAGCATATCGGGCCCTCTGTTCCCTTCAGAAGGGAATTGCCTGTGACAGTTACCCTCCTTTATTCTTAGCCGGGGCAGTCATAATGCCTGAAGCTGACTGGCTTGTCTCTGTTGCTTAAGGGCAACTGGGGAGGTGAGGGAGGCCGGGAGGCGATTCGCCTGCCGCCCTGAGCAGGGCCCCATTTCCCTTCCCGCCTGTCTCTTAGGGCCCCTCCCTCTGCTTGGTGGCAAGAGGGCAGGGTGTCCTTTGCTGCTTGTGGAGTCGCATCCTGCTGCCTCTGCCTCAGGGAGGGCAGGGTGCGGCTCCACCCTTCGATCTCCCTCTCACACTCCCTGTTGCTCCTTAACCTCTCCACTTCCTCTTTCAGCTCTGCCACCAGGCTGAGCAGATCATTCACCTGGTCGCACCGAACACAGCTGTTGTCTCTGCTGTCCTCTGCAGCCAAAGACCTGGACAGTTGTGTGTTTGTGTGGGACCTCCATCTGGGTCCTCACACTCCTTCTGGCGACATCTTTTACACGAGTGGAAACCATGGCTGGGACGTCTCCTGGGAGGGCAACGTCCACTACTCGGGTTGCCAGGAGGGGGACTGCGTCCTGCCCGCTGGCCTGCCCCTCACCCCCTGCCTGCGCAGACTGCCGCGCCCTGGTGGCTCACGCTCCCCGGGGGCTGCTCTTCTACGTGAGGGGGTTTGGCCTCTGCCACACTCGTCCCCACCACGGTGCGTCAGAGCTGCCGCTCGGTAGCAGCTCCCTCTTTCCCGCTCGGCCCGGGGAGGGGGGTGGGGAGGGGAGGGGCTGGGGTCTCCTTTCTCTCCCGGTGCTTTTCCCGCCTTGCCACTGCGGTTTTGCCACTTCAGGGCACGAACCTCTGCTCCAGAGCCCTTCACCTTCAGTGCTTTCAGTGCTTCTCCCAGGAAGCAGTTTTTTGAGGTTTACAAAACCTTATTTTCACATTTCAGCTGCTTTGAGTACATGGCCCTGGTTTACCTGCAAAGTAGGCCATCTTTCAATGACATCAAAAACTCCCCAGCTGCACAAGCAGTATCCCTAGACCTTCCCATTTTCTAAACTGCCTTTGCTGTCACAACAGCTACAGGTTTCTGCTCTCCAAAACTCCTTCACATGAAACCCACCAAAGAAGGTGACACACATACCCACTGCAGAGGCCAGAACATTTGCAGTCCCTCTCCCAGTGGTTTGGCTTTTGTGCATTGTTTTCATCTGGAGCCTGTGGTCTGACATTGCCCTTATGCACTGCAACTACAAATGCTGAGAGATCCAAATTTGTCAGGCAATACTGTTGGAACACAGTATACTGTGCCACCCAGCATCATGCACCAATGCTATAGCCCCTGTGCCAGTTACCACTGAGACCCATAGCAGCTACTCTGCAGTCTCTGCTGTACCTGCCCAAGCCCAGAATCTCCCTGTTGGTAGATACTGAACAACCCAGATGTGCTAAATTTTAGCAAGCAACAGCCCACACCTGCGATGGGGATCCCCTCTCCCTCTCCAGAAATACAAATAGAGAATGGTCTGATGAAAAGCAGGAAGAAAGCTCCCTCCAGACTGCGCAGGCACTGCTGCCAAAGCCCCAGTCCTGCACTAACGATGTTAAGGCAAGCAATTCTGTGCTAACAGTGCTGCTAATACAAGGAGTCAGGCAGAGTCCTGAGGCAGCATCCAGGAGTGCCTCACACGGACAAGTCAGGGAAGAACTCATTATAAGACATGCAAAGATTTGTGTGCCGGTGGCTGCAGCAAGGCCATTCAGGTGCAGCCTAATACAAGCACTGTTGCAGGGCCAGCTGGGGAGTAGATGCGGAGAGCCCGGGTTTGCGTCTCCATATGGTTCCCCCATTTGCCTTCTCCTGCCCTGTCCAACCCAGCCATCCTGCAGTGGTGGCACAGGAGTAGTTGGGTCACCACTGACTACTGTAAGAGGCTCAAGTAGGTTCGGTAAGGCTGAAATTTCCACAGATTATAGCACATAAAAGACTGCCAAAACATAGACTAAACATTTTCTGAAATGCAAAACTCTCCTGTCTGACTATTAAAGATGAAAGGCACTCTAGCTTGAAAGAGGGCACCTCCCAAGGAAGGTGAAAACCTGACTCCATCTCTTTGTGTTGTGCAAGACTGAAAAGACCCTTCTTTCAGACAAGGGCAGCCACAGTACTGTCGTGTGCATATGGAGCATACAGTTAGCTATAAAAGCCGGTGGGAATGGAGCTTCTTAACCAAAACACCATTATCTGTGCACATCATTAATATAATCTGTATTAACTGTATATTAATATAACCACTATGTCAGTGGGTTGTTGCTGCTGAAGAAATATTTGCATTTTTAACTGAGAGATAAGTAGTGAAGGTCTTCACCTAGAACTGTTTTTATTTTTCATGTTCTATTTATTTATAATTCTGCTGAGAAATATACTGCATAATGACTTTACATTTTGCTCTCAGAGAAATATATTACAAGGTTGCACACTGACATTTGTATAATTTTATATCACATGGCATATACGGAATAGACTAGGGAAATTAGTCTCAGATTTATAAACAAAACTTCTTACACAGGTGACTCATTTCAGCTGAATGTGGATGGCCCTTAATGGGAACACATATGTTTATGCTAAATAACCTGTAATACCAACAGAGGTGGCACAATTCACTTCACCATTAGGAAGACTGATTTTGCCTTGGAGTGCCTCTACTCAACACAAGTACCCTTCAGGTAAGTTGAAAAAGTTTTCAGGCATGTAGTGTAAATGAGCAGTGGAGATTCTGGAGATGGAGGAAAACTGTAGCATGCCATTGAAAAGCATCTTCAGTTCCCTAAGATGCTAAACATTCATTCAGTAAAAAGCACCCAGAAAAACTCTATGTAACTGTGATAACCAAATGTTTCTTACAAACTGACTAATAGTTAAGGCATGGAGGAATAATTCTAATTTTGGGGGAAAAAAAGAACTCAAATGCAGAAATACTGACATTTAACCTTCCAAATCATAAAGAACAGAAAGTACTTAATGACAGCTATGGACAGCCATAGGACAGGATTAATTCTGCTAAACTGCTACTAATACTCCACTGTAAATCTGTTGTGAGATCAGATGAAGTTTAGATAGAGTAGCTGCCAACATGGAGGAGCTTGGAGTACTATTTTTGGTTAATAAAATGCCTAACTGAATATGACAAATTTGACAACATTATTTTTTTGGAGTTGTTTTCAAACACTGAAACCCAGTTAGAAACAATGCATCTAATAATCATGCAAGGCCAAAAGGCTAACAAAAAACACAGAAAGGGAAGGCAGAAAGCAAAAGGAAGAAGGAGTATTGTACTATTTGTTTTGACTTTTATTCATTTATAGTAAGATATTGGCTTCTTGTTCTTGTAACCAGTTCATGAGAATTATAACTCATATGTCCAATCTTGTCTCTCTGAAAGCTTTTGCGAATTCAAAGAAGAATGAAGTGTAGTTACCCAGAGGGACTAGCTATATATTTATACAGACATTAAACCCATATCTTTGCTATATAAATGTATTCCACAGGGATGAATTATGCATTTCAGTGTGGAGTTATGAGACATTTGATTTGGTAAAGTCTAAGGTTGTCTCTGTTAAGAGATATGTCTGAAATTTTATTTATTTTTTACACTATAATGTATGCATCATTTAAAATGCTAGCTTTCTCTCCTTACCCTGTTTCACTCAGATCCATGAGGTGCTGGGCAGGAGAATGGAGGAGCCCTTAAAGATGCAGCAACCATGCTCAGTTACTGTGTTGTCCAGACCAAACAAGGTGTCACCTACTCTTTCAGAAAACAGTCTGTTCTTTTAGTAGGTAACACTAGATTTTTTTCCCATCTATTCTAGATTTTTCAAATTGCTTTAACTTGAGCCAAAACTGAGTAGCAGGATAATAAAGTACTCAAAATACTCCACAACTCTGTCACATACCAAGAGAGGAACTCATTTCTGTGGAGGCATTTTTTTAGTTTTCTTCAGACATACAAACCATGCATTTATCCTATTGCAAGAAAAAAAATTACATATGCTATTTATTTTTCCAAGTATTCTCATGAAATAAAATGGACTGGAGAGGGCAGGGAGGGGACAAAGAAGGGAAAGCTTGATGTAAACACACAAATGTTCAACACATAAAATTAAAAATCTTCTGTCCCAGGCCAGTTAAGTCACAACCCTATTAATAGCTGAAGATGGACTGTAAAGTCTACGTGACATTAGAGAAATCTCAAAACTGAATCGAAGTTATGACAGTCTCCATAAACCATTTATCATACTTTGAATGGGATGATTATTATTTCAAACACAGACACTGGATCCATTGATTGCTTTCAAATGTGAGGGACAGGAGAAGAAAGGTCCTCCGAGCGACCAGGAAGCAAACTATATAGGATGTTGAAACTCAGTTGTCAAACTTTGGAATAATAATAATACAAAACTTCATAATACGTCAGTGTAGCCTTTGAATGGTGTATAATGCATTGCTAACACTAATGCCTGTAAAATGCTGACTGCTAGTCATCACAGTGTCATTGTCATGTCCATTTAGGACACAGACACAGAAGACAAGGGCAACTGCTGCTAAATCACGAATAGGCACTCTCTATATAGGGTGAAAGTTAAACATAACAGAACGACATAATTTTTTTTCTAATCTGTTTATTTGTATTAAAGAGGAACAATATTTTCCAGGCATGCAGGTCTTTGCACTATACTGCTTTTTTCCAAAACAGCACAACAGGATCCCCACAGTGCCCAGTCCCAGCTAAATTGATCTGCCAGTTAGCAGGACTTGTTAGCTCTGAGCAATCACAGGCATCTATACATCTATACTTCTTGCAGCTCTGGAGTTCAGTCATTTTCTGCTAGCTTGGGGACCTCTGCACTGCAACCTGCTGTGGAGAGTAAATGCACCAATCTCTGTGGTACAGCCACAGAGCTGTCACTCGGAGCCTGCAGAGCTGTAAAAGGCAGAAGCACCTCAGTCCCTCCAAGCTTATTTCCCCTGCCAACACAAAGCACTTTAAAGAGCTCCATGATTAGCGAACTCCAAAGACTTATGTTAGCAAGTTATTCATCCTCAAGTTACCTGCAAAACAGCCTGTATTTTGTAGTGTATCTTAGAAATGCTACCAATATTGAGATCTACACATAAGATGGTAATCCACTATACTATTATAACATTCTCTCCTGTGAGACATCTTTTCTCCATACGCTGAGAAAATGTTTGATAAAAGTGTGCAGATATCTTCTGTAAACAGCTCTACACTGATTGTGTCTAGAGGAAGGTCTACCTTGAATAATTATCCTGTCTGTAAATGTTGGTTCCAAAGCTCTACTTAGCATCAGAGAGGACCTTGGATCCTCCCACAATTTTTCTTCTACATCCGTAAAATATGGACCTAATACAAAATGGATCAGAAAAGTCATATCTCCTGACTCCATATGGATGACTTTTACTAATAAGTTAAAACTTTTTTAGCCTTAGCTCTTTCGGCTCAGCTTTTGGAAGATAACGTGATGTACTGTTATCATTGCTTAGTGTGAAAAACTTACTCTGCAATTTCAGAGGCAGCTACTGAACATATCAATTAATGTGCACATTTTGTGTCTGTATATTTCTGGGTCTTTCTAGATGATTTATTCAGGCTGCACTCTGCATATCTGCAAGGAAATTGTTTTTCAACAAAGACATGCACCCTGATTCTCAAAACAACTGCAGTGAAAAGTACGTGGGTTAGCAAATAAGGAGCTGCCAGATGTGCAAGTATTTTCAAATACAACATGCACTTTTCCTCCTTGTTAGAAAATTATCACAGAAATCTGCACATCTGTATTAAAGAAATGTAGAACCTCTCATTCAGTGTTTTGTTCCATATCCATAGAGTACGACTAGACAAATGCTGAAATATTCAACTTCTCTTGCTGCCTGAGTAGTTTTACAAATACATAACCCAGACACAAGAGCAGTCTGCTATTTTTCTTCCTGGGAGCACTACCTCTGAAAGATATCACTTGCAGGAATAATGTAGAGAGAATGGGAAATGTGTTCTGCTTCAACTACCCATTCTAATTCAGCTTTCTAGAGCTATTGCTTTGATACTGCATTGGGATGGCACTGGAGTGCTGAGCCCAAATCCCCTTACTGCTAACAGTAGACATTACTGTGGCAAGCTAGTGTTCAATTTTGCTCAAAAACAGCATAATGAAATTGAACTATTGGTAGGTAATATGGGCAACATAAATGCTGATGAGTAGAGACGAAGACTGTGAACTAGATATTTCTCAGCAAAAGGTGAATCTTTAAGACTGCATTTACACTTCTTCCAAAACTAGCATTAAGAGAGTTCCTAAAAGTGTATTCCAGAAACATAAATCCAGTATTCAAAGTGGCTCTTCAACTCTTTTGTCAGAGGATATAATAGAAAGACCTGCACATTAAAATTATGATCTTCAGTTTCAGCAGAAAATATTCTAAAGAGAGTTAAGTATTTGAAATATCTTTCAGTGGTTGAAAGTAAAAAAAAAAATATGCTGAAGCCAACTATGGCAGTATTTTTACTTCTCTTTTCTTGCTTAAAGCTCTTTCCACCTTCATTTACTGGCATGGCCCTTTGGAGCTCTAAGAAGCTCTACTGATTTAAGTGACAGGCACAGAAGTCCACGCTAGCAGATCCAGAGGCAAGATCAGGGCACAAGGTAGTTCATAAATAAATGTAAGAACGGCAGGTACCTCTTGGGCCTGTGAGATTTGCAGCTACCAGTTCCTCATTTGGGAGAAAAAGGTCTTAGCTTTCGGTAAATACAGAAAGTTAATGTAACTGCTCCTCACAAAAATTCATGTATACAGCACAATGATGAAAACTGTCCTTAGTCAAACAAGCTAATTATACACGTCAAATATTCTATGGTTGAAAGTGAGTGCTGGATGTTGAGGCTGTGATCCTTCAGCAGCAACTGTGCTGCAAGGTGTACCAGTCCACCCTCATCCCCCAGGCTTTTTTTCGCTCCAGGAGCCCCTGCTTAGCACTGACACAAGTGTTTATGTAGCCACAGAATGGATTGGATTGATGAACTAATTTATCCTAAATTATCTCTGAAAAAATGTTTGAGTTCCTTTACAACTGGGTCAATTCCCCAGTTCACCGCATAAGCAGCTGGATGAAATGGTGGGTAGCAGCAAACACAGAGGCAGCTTGATGGTGGGAAAAAGTGCCTGGCAGTATGGCGGATATTAGCTATGCAGGCATGTTACCAAACGTGCATCTGCAACCTAGCAAAAGAGAAATACAGCCTGGAAATAAGCGAGAGGTTAAGATACTGCTGTGATGGAAAATGCGATACATCATAGATTTTACAAAGGTAGTTAGCTGACTTGTAAGTTACAATGTTTTCTGCAAATCTTAAAGCAATTTAGGATGAAGTTGGATTCAGTCATCAGCCATGACTACTACTGTCAGCTATTTGTCAAGTAATAATGGCTACTCAGTATCATTCAGTAAATATAAATTTAAACATAGAAAATAATATTACATTTAAATTAAGGTATCTTAGGACACAAATGTTTATCTTACTATTTGTATTTGCTGAATAATGTTGCATATAAACACAGTGCATTTGAAATGAAAAGCAAAAAAAGGACAAAAAAATCTTCAGTGAGGGAAGAAGTTTATGGTACTTAAGTAGTAACGTGGTAATTACCCATGTATAACCACTCGATGATAAGTATGGAAATGCATAACTATTTTATTAAATTAATCATAACACTGAAAGATATCAAAGGCTACATTTCAGCATTCAGCTAAAAGTTTGCAGTTTGTGTACAGCTGCACTGATCCTGGAGAAGTTTAAGGTCAGACTGTAAGTAATGGTACTACAACTTCTTATCAGAATCCCCTGATACAGAATGACGGTACTAAGGGATTTTTCCCCTCACACAGACATTTGAGATGCTTTATGTTGGTTCTGAAGAGAGGTGGGCCCTTGGCTTTTCCAGATGTTAAGCACATATTGAACAAGGCTTTTTTTTTCCTTCATTTTTTTTTTTTTTAATGTTCCAAGCTGTGAGAATACTGTCTTCCTCAAGGTCCTCAAGAAGAGAGAATTTAGGGTAAAAATGTCGTATGTACCTCATGATGTTCTGCAGCTATCAGGAGAATGCTGTAATGATTCTGCCCCTCTACTCTGCTCTGGTAAGACCTCACCTGGAGTACTGCATTCAGCTCTGGAGCCCTCAGCACAAGAAAGACATGGAACTGTTGGAGTGGGTCCAGAGAAGGGCTACCAAAATGATCAGAGGGCTGGAGCACCTCTCCTATGAGGACAGGCTGAGAGAGCTGGGGTTGTTCAGCCTGAAGAAGGGAAGGCTCTGGGGAGACCTGACTGCGGCCTTTTAGTACTTAAAGTGGGCCTACAGGAAAGGTGGGGACAATCTTTTTAGCAAGGTCTGTTGTGACAGGACAAGAAATAATTTTTGAACTAAATGAGGGTAGATTTACACTGGATGCAAGGAAAAAATTTTTTACAATGAGGGTGGTGAAACACTGGAACGGGTTTCCCAGAGAGGTAATGGAGGCCCCATCCCTGGAAGCATGCTAGGTTAGGTTGGACAGGTCTCTGAGCAACGTGATCTACTTAAAGATGTCCCTGCTCACTGCAGGGGAGCTGGAGTAGATGACCTCTAAAGGTCCTTTCCACCCAAAGCATTCTATGATTCTATAAATAAGGTATGTAAATGTTATTTACATTATTCTTACAATTTAGGTGAAACTAATTGATTTCTGCTCCCCAAAAATCCAAAAATACTTATTTACATCTTGAAATCAGCCACTGTGGCTCACATTAGCATCATTTGTATCTCTGCTGCTGTTCTAATGATTTTGTTGGCATGAATATTCATAGAAACTGAGAGTTTTAAGTAAACACCAGGAAAATTATAAAATTTAACCTTGTATTCACGCTTGTATGCTTATCCTGGCTGTCTGGTTTCAGGAGCAGTATTGATTCATACCATATGACCTGTCTAAACTGACCAACTTAATCCTTGCAAAGAAACTCCAAAATAGAAAATGCAGTAAAAGATGTCATTGCCAGCTTTTTCTGGTGAAAAGTGCTAGATAAGGGTTGTATGTTGTGCTTGATTTGGGCAGTGATGTTCAAGCGGTGCTTACATGAGACTGGTTCTCTGAGGTGAACAGGTTTTCTGAAGCACAACCTAGCAAGACTGAGTTAAGGTAGCTGAGGCTGGAGAAGCAGGTTGAGAAGGAGCAATGTTGCTCTCGTTGATTTAATAGCTAGTTACCATGCTGTAGTTACTGTCAGGATCTACTAGTACTTACAAAAGAGGCACGATTTTCGACTTCCAGCTGGCATCTGAATTGTTATACGAGTGTTCCAGTCAGCTTTTCATCTTCTGCAGTTACTTTGTGATACAGATTCACTGTTCCGCATGCTTTTATTTTCTATGCATTGTACAACTGCACTGCACAAAGTATATAATGCATTTAACACCCTCTACCATATAGTTTGTATATTATACTATTATGCATAGCACAAATCAATAGTAGAAAACCAAAGTCATGGAAATATGCTTAAAACTGTCTTCAACTGAAAACGACCCGTCACTATTCTATAGTACTATTCACAAAGCAAAGATGTTGAAAGGCAAAACAGATGTTCAGAGATTGTCGGTGACTGTCCATTCATCTTTTCATGGAATTTAAAGACTTGGTTAGGATCTATAGTAATTTGAATTGACCTGAGATTAGTTTAAAAGAAAAATGGCTTCACTCTCCCTATTCTGTGTTACTCATTGGGTCAGCAGAAATTATTTGAATTATTTTCTTTCTCAATGAAAGAGAAGAAGGCCAGTAGCTGGAGCTTTAAGATGCAGACTGTGGAATTTTGAAACTGCCCTGCTTCTTGACCACAGTAGTTCCAATGTTGTGATTCTTCAGGCAAAAAAACAGAGAAGATTGAGGGTCTTTGTGATAAATTACAAAAGGAGGATAATGATTTTAAAAGTTCCTATGGAAGAGGTCATTTTTATATTCCTGAAATTTAGATAAATTATACTAATCCCACACTGACTAACAAGTCCTCACTATTATGGTAAGTAAACAACTCAAAGGCATAAATACCAAAACTTAATTAAAGAGTTTTGAAATAATTTTTTAAGCTGCCAAATGATTCAGAAACCGAAAACTTTTTCCTGTGCTGCTTTCAAGACTTATTTTCCATGATTTTCAGTAAGATTTATGTCACTAATTGAGTAAGACGTATGTCAGCTGCGGAAGACATATGTCAGAATAAGACATGGCCCTTTAAGCCACGTAATTTAATTTCTTATCATATTAGCTTATGAATTTCAGAAAGATGACACTGCTTGTTAAAGTCACAAATTGTCTGTAGTAGCAGTAGTAGCAGCAACCATTGTTATGACAGCAACTTTGTCAACTAGTTAATTGAATATCATTTACAGTGTTGCTAACACTGAAATTTTGCCATTAGTTTCATGCTGGTAGTCTGCTACTCTCACTTCAAAACCTTCTGGGCCACCGAACCGGGACCAAGATGTGCATAGTTGTGAATCTACCTAAAGAGTCCCCTTTCCAAAGAAGAAGTGTGAGTTTCAGTTTACATCTACACAATTGAAAAAGAAAGAAGGTAGTAATAAACATGTAGAAATAACTGAAGTTAATTTGGTTCCCAGACCTCAGAAAAGCACTAGGAGTATGTGATCTTCATCATCCTACTGTTCTGATGATAGGCAAGATATGAAAGTGATAGATACCTGATCTGTTGTATAACGCTTTTTAGAGTATTCCCATTTTTACACAGGCCCTTCCTGAGGATGCTGGTTAATGACATTATTATCTATGATTACTAGAGCTCCAGCTATATATAGAGAGCACTAATAGAATTCTAATATGATACCATAAATCAGGGCAGGTATTTGGAGAACCTGCGCTTCCCTTCAGGAAGAAATGAGTTTATGCATGTGGTGATTGTGTACCTACTGGGTCCTGCAGAGAGGCAGGGACCCCAAGGGGACCCAGTCTGTTAAGGTGAGGATAGCCAGCGACCTCAAGAAAGGATCTACAGGAGGTCTAAAGCAACAGTCCTTCAGGGGGTAATTTCAGGGTCTGTGGCAATCAAATCACTAGAAGCCCTTTGGCACCATCAGCTGCCAGTCACCTTTTTCTCCATCAAGACCTTCATCTCTACTAGGTCAGCACATGGACAGAATGTCTTTTGGGTAAGCATACCAGTTAAAATACATCAGTTGCACTCCCTGCTTGTAAATTTCTGCTAGATGATCCAGTCCTTCACAGCAATTGTGTGCTGTCCATAAAATAATATATGCCAGCGACATAAATTTAAAGACAGGTATACTGAGGCAGGATGTCAAACATCTATTGTTTGTGGTGTTGAGAGGTAGCTCTTGAATGTTAACATAAATGTTAGCAATAAGTTACATTATAATGCACACAAGTTACACATTACAACAAATTGAAAAAAGACAACTATCGATGGTAAAAAAAATCCATTCTAAAGAGATGAAGTTTATGGAATATTTTAATTGCTACATATTTGTGAAAAGCAAGTACAAATTCTCAGTCCACTACATAGGATATTGTTGTGGCTTTCTGGCCTACCTGCAACTTCAGTGCCAGTTCTCAGGAATTTATACTTCAGTACTTACTAAATTGCATTGAAACATCCAACAGCCTTAGCATTGGCTATCCACAGTTCCAAATTCTTATAATGCTCTATTTTAACTATTTACAAAAAAAAAAAAAGTCATAAACCCACACAAATTTCCATGCTTTACTGTATGTGGATTGCAATTACTAAAACAAAACTGCAGTCTCATTGCCTTCAAATGATCTTTCTTTAAATAAGTACTTGCAAAAGGAAAGGATTTCAGTAAAAATCTCAATTTTCACAGTATTTCCTTATATATGTAACTTGTATTGAAACTCATTGAATCCATATTCAAAAACTATGTTCAGAGCAGCATTCAGAATAATTAGAATGCTACATGAGGAGATGCGATCTATATATGCACTGAAAGTGAGCAACCAGTCTGTGGATACTGACACATAAAATTTTCTATTGCTTAATGTAAAAGCTAGAAATGATAGTAAAAATGAAGACCAAAATCTGAAATTTAAAGAAGCCAGCAATTTGAAAAGAACAGAATTAATATTTAAAAAAATTAAATTATGATTATTTTAATCTTATTTTAAAATATTTTGAAAATTGTACTTCTTGGATATTACAAGTATTATTGAGTTACAAACTTGCAAGCAAAAAGACCTTGATTTATTCATATTCACGACAGCTAACCAAAGATATTAAAGTTAATACCAGTTCTTGTACTGAGTTGTCTTAGGGTCATCTGAAAGCTGGAAAGAAATCATCATTTTCTTTATCTCAAAGGTTAAGAGTATCAAACAAACACATTTTCTTTGGTTCTTCTCTTATCTGAATAGTACCGGATACTCTTAATGGCTTGTATGAGATACTTGCCATTCTGCAGTTATTTAAGTGTGTCATTATAACTCTGGAATTAGCTGAATTAATCATATAAATCTTCGAGAATATAGCATAGTGATACGTACGTAAGGTTATAATGCGATTAATTTGGAAACAAGGCCAATGACCATTTGCATGGTAATGAAGAATTCTTTCATAAAGGTGTCAAAAACAATCTGAGAGGCTAATGAAATTTTATGCAAACCACCTGCTGGTCACCTTCACTTCAATTAAATGCCTTTGGGGGAAATGGGAGAACCTTTCTTTTTAAACACAAATTAGAATGCAGATAAACACAGGGACAGCAATAAGTAATGAACAGAACGCAATGTGAAGGAATAGGACCACTTATGCTGTGTAGGAGATTAACTAGGATTGCCCTATAACAAGAACCACATTTTGCTATTGTAGGCGGATTCAAAGGACAGTAGTGCCACTTATGTGTGACTTCTGTCAGCAGCATCATTATAAAAATGCCTAAACACAGAACAGTAATTTTGTCATCTTTCTGGATTCTGCATTTCCAACAAGATTTTTTGTTTCTGTAAATAGGTCAATGCCAAGTCACAGGAAAGTGTAATGGACAGTAAAAAAAGAACAACAGAAGAAGCAAACGAACAACAAAAATTTTGAGAATTCAGCCTTTCCCTTATAAAGACAAGAGTTTGTTTTCCTGTCTAAAGCATTCTTAAGGACACAGATGCTCAGGACTGTGGCACCTCATCAAAGCCCATGGGCTAAGGAAAAATGTTGTGCACTTATTTTATGCTGTTAGAGATATTTAGATTTTAGGCAGGCAGCAACATTAATAATTTCCCATTGTCATTTACTACCATCATGAGTCAATTTTCACTCAATATGAGTTTTAATTTGGTGCTTAAAAGTATGTATGTCAACACTGAAAAACTTTGGGCAAGATCACTCAGTAAAGGTTCTTAAGATTTTGTGGATTACTAGTCAGCTAAAGGACTTGGGAAGAAAGGGGTAAATAAATGATCACTTCTTAGGCACATCCCGCAGGGATTTGTGCCTGGACATTCACTAGATCGGAAAGTAATATGTAGAAGGGGATAATTAGTGAGATGACGAAGTTTCCTGGTGATTCAAAATTACTAAAGATCAAGTTGAAATAGGATGTAGAAAGATAGACTTCACCTCTGAAAAGAAGCAATGAAGGGTGACATGATAAACAACTGTATAATCATGGGAGGTGTGCAGAAACAGCGTGATTATGCAATATTGCTGGTAATGAAAGCACTAAAATTAATTCGAAGAAATCATTATGCAGAGTTTTAAAACAAAAGCAAGTACTTGACCAATGCTGCAGATAGACTGTGGAAAAGCCTTGTAGCAAAGGGAAGTACCTAATGTCGAATTATAAATAGATACAAAAAGCAATTAAACACATTAATTAAGTAAGAACTATTTAAAGTTTTTAAACAAACTGATAATATCCATAACTTCAGAAGCTAATCCACAGAGTGCTGGAAGATGGGTAACCATTACAGTATATTTTCTATTCTTTGCTTGAGGACTGCTATGAACTACTGTCATAAAGTAGCTACTAGTCTTTCCTGACCGAGAGTTACTTACTCATGGTTGTTTATACTAACAAGTCATATGCCCTTGAGAAGAGAAATTATAAATTCTTGTGGGAAGCAATTGCGAAGAAAGAAAAAGAAACAAAAGGCCTCAACTTTATAGGATCATAGAAGAACTGTTTTGTCCTTTTTGTCATTTTCCCTTTACATATTGGCCATTTCAGAATTTTATCCTGTAATGGTGTTTATGAGTACTTATAAAGCTTATCATGTATTACTACTGTGTTATTATTTATATGTAGAAAAACCCCACATATTTTAAGTCTTAAGTAGTGAAGTACTATAAGATTTAGAGAAGCGTGCGAGTAAGGACATTTTACGTGTTCTGCATATGCGTTCATGAGTGCAAAATAGCTAGCATGTGATTCTGTTATTTTACTTGTGTGCTTAAAGAATTATTTTTTATCTATAAATGGTTTTATTCTTAGTGAACAAATGTGTATCTGAAATTTGTGTGTGTAATTTAGGCATCTAGAACAATTGCATATTTGTTCTTTACCTTTTTTAAGTAGTTTGAAAACTGCTTGATGTGAATTTGGAAGAATTTATTGTAAAATTGTTCAAATTATTTTATTTGCTGCCCTGTTTGAATACATGAAAAGAGACAAAGCATGTTTTAGAAATTGAGAGAGAGTTTAACATGTGTACTTTTATCAAAGGATTCTAGTAATGGTATCAGGCATGAGAACAAGATTAAAATAAATCAGAATTTATTACATATAAAAGGACAATATCAATCTTTTCATGTTTCTAATACATCATTAGAATTAACAGAGAATAAAAGTGTGTCTGCTTATAAAACAAAACTACTGGCACCTGGAAACTCTTTGAATGTTCCTTGAAGGGGAAGGAGAGAGAGAACATCTCTTCTTTTAGGAGTTCTGAAGGTTGGGATCTGCAGGAAAAGAAATCTGATTTTGCATGCTGTAAGTAAAAACTTAGGAGCATTGGATTTGGCAAAATAAGATGCCTTGAGATTTTGCCTAGAGTTCCAGAGAAATCTATCCCAGACTAAAAACTTTTTTTAAAATTTCTGACGGAAGCAAAGAAAGAAAAAGATATTTCTTTCTAGCTCTATTAAGGCTAACTTCAGAAGCATGTAAAGAGAACTGCTTAAATCCCCTTTTGCCCATTTCTTAAAGAAGTATTGTCTCAGTAACCTAGAGATTATCATAAAATTAACATAGTAAATGGCATATTTAGTAAGACAAGTTTTATCAGTCTTGTTCAAATATCATTCCACTTGTTCTTTTTTTAATTTAAATTACTTCTAAGCAAGCATTTAGCATGACCTAATACTGCGTCCAGGCACCAGTTTTTGGAGCATTCCCTAAATTCAGATCTAATACTGGGACTGAATCACTGATGGGAAATAAGAAAGGTTTTTCCCACCATTTCCCTTTTCCTGCTCATCTCTGCTCAGCCATTAACGTTCTTTAGTGTCCTTTCACGGTTAACTGATACTCACACAGACCAGCTAAGACACCAGAATCTGTTTCCTTTTTTTTGCAAATATTCTCTCACAGGCTTGTAGAGGTTTCACTGCTCTGTGATCTTGCAGCCAAATCAGTGCCAAGCACAGCACATCGATACAAAGACCACCATTTTAATTCACTCTATTTGCCCACTATGAAAATGTCACCATAATCATATTGTGATAGCAGAGATATTTACTGAATATCTATCTACACTAAAGCCTGCAACAGAATGAAAACTTTGCCTTCAAGTATGGAGAACATGGACCAGAAAACACAGAAATCTGTGTGCTCATAGCTTTACAGTGAGTATGCCTTCTCTGCAGAAAAGATGATGCCATTCCTGTCTACATTTATCCAGGCATTACAAATGCTCGTTTAAAACAAAGCAGAAAATACTTTGTAACTCGCTAGACTTTTGATAAAGAAAACTCCACAGGATTTAAATTCGTTCAAGTACAGAATTTCATCTCTGCAGTTCAGTTACAAAAGAAGTAAATTCCAGGCAATAGAGAGTGATCAGGAGATGCTGGGATTGCCCACATTATGAACCTACTGAAAATTATACTAATGTAGACAAGTTGGTGGTGAGGAATATTAATGGGCTTACAAAAGAAAAATACTATAGATTTCCCCCGGTAGCTATTCCTCAGTTTAACAGCTCTGAAAGGAGTAAGAGAAAACAAGCCTAATTAGCACTGGAAAAGTTTTGTTCCCTAGAGGTTACTTGCATTAATGGAAAAAGAAACAGAGATGTGTGTTTATTGTACATGAGTATGCTCCAGAAACGATGCTCTTATCAAAAAAGCAACAACAAATTACGTTGTGGTTCATTGACTGTAGAAACTCTTAGCTAATCTTTAACATCTGTTTTACCACTGTGTTTTCCAAGGCAGATTTCAAAGCCTGTAGTGCTTATTCTGAAAGCTCCTCTAAAAACAACATGAAAGACTCAGTCTTGAATTTATTGGATGAATTCTCTTACCAGTTTTACATCACTGTAACTCTTGTGATTATTCTGGGGGTGGTGCAAAAGCGTGCAAACCAAACCTACCCCACTAGATTTTCCATTTTTGTTCTGTTTCTTCCTTTTATTTGTTACATTACTTTAGGTGAGATGGGAGATTCCCTTCTCCTATATGCATGGATGGGGAAGAGACTAGCAATACTCTATAAAGATTTTACTGTCTGAGCACATAAATTGTGCTGGAAAATGGGTTACCATTTTTGAACAATTTTCTATCCAAGTAGGGATACGAAGCTAGGTAACTTCTAGTGGCTATTTAGATGTCTAATTCCCATTGACATTTCAATGTTGAAAAAATTTTACATCTGAAATTAAAACTGAACTCAGATTATATAAGGTCCAGAGCAATTTCTTCTCTCAACATTTTAGTCACCAGAAGTTTTCAACTAGAATGATGTATAAAAACATCTGTCATAGTAGAAATAATTAAGGAAGGAAGTAGAAACATTCCAGCTTCTTTATAAATATAAGCTTTTGAAAAATTATGTCTAGGAAGCTAAATTAATTTTCAGAATAGAGAGACAACAAATAGATGTAAAAAAGTATTTGAAACTGGCTTTAAAACAGAACAGGACCTCTCTCACATTTTTTTCCTGTGTTGGATTCACGCCATAAATAGCATCTCCACATCTTACATGCTTTAGGAATGCCAATAAATCTCGGGCTTATTTGAGTCAGATTTGTTCTGTGATTCTACCTCTGTAACGTACTTCCTTTCAGTACTGAGCACTAACCAATACTTTAAGCCTAAAAAAATGCTGCTGATGATATCACCATTAATCAGGAATGATTCAGTAATCCTGGCACCCTCACTCACACAATATTGTTGATCAAACCAAAAATGTTAGACATGCAGCAGATGAAAAGAAGTATGTTTCCACTGCATTAGACAGACATATTATCTGCAGTAGCAATAGGCAGTATCATTGCCATCTTCACATGGTAACATACTGTGTTCTCAGAAAAGCCTGGGAATTTAATCCTGCCAGTAGTCATTGTTTCCAAGGAAAATAATCAACATCCAGTTACTGGAAGCTGGTGTGACCCCAGCTTGTGAAACCACATGGTGCTTATTGTCTGGGAGGATGATGTATGTCACTACTAGGCATTCAATTTCTGATTCACAAAGGAAGGATGTTATAGTGTATTCACATACTAGAAAATGACATGTTGAAAACTCAGCTAGCAGTGCCTCCATTTTTGATCATTAATTAATCGAAGCAGCTTTCTTTAATGAAGGCCTCCTACCTTTTTTTTGTTTGTTTCTTTCCTTTCTTGTTTTTAAGCAGAGCAAGAAATTCAGTTATTCCTTTCACTTTCATGAAACAAAGACTAAATCTGCAAGCTGATGTGAAAAGAGGCCCCTATAGTTGTACTTGTACAGTGAATGGGAAGGGAGCAACTTTAAGCTGCTAGACAATTTAAGCAGTTCATGCAGCTTCATGCCTGATTATGCCACCATTTACACATTGAAGATCTAAAGTTGTGTGTAAGTGGTTACACACAGATGGGCTGCTACCCTCATTTGAAATCAATGGGACTGTGTAGAAGGATCATTGCTTACTGTGCAGACAAATAATAGCAGAAGACTTGAAATTTCAGCGCTATCAGGGAAGGGAACAGAAAACGGAAGCCAGATTTTCAAAATACAACCCCTGCAGTGAAAAGTCGCACCCACACAAGTGGGTGTGTATACTTACATGTATGTGAATGCATGTGTTCATGTGTTCACACAATAATAAGGTGTAATAAAGATGACTTGCATTATATCAGGTGTGCATTATTTTAGTAAAATTTAAAAAATTTCAATAACATGATCGAAAAAGCAAAAAATAGAATCATGTATCTCTCCATGCTAGTGAAAATAAACTCCATCACAGAATCCTCAGGAACTGCTACCAGCAACAGAAAACTGTTAATATTCCATTTAAAATATGTTATACTGATTTCTTACTCCTAAGGAGCTCCAATTAGGGTCTGACATGACAGAGTAACATTGGCTCAGCCTGGGGCATTGTGGAAAGGTGAGCACATTTCTCTTCAGGATTTTCCAGACATTTATCCATATGTGTGCTTCTTATACAGTAGACTTATGCCTTTCTATCCAGGGTGAAAAACTAAACTGACAAAAGACAAGGGTCTTCCTTTTCATAAGGACTCCTAGCATTGATCTCCCACACTGAGAGGCGCTTGAGGCAGGACCCTGGCCAGCCCAGTGACTAACCTGGAACAATGAAGAAGCAGAAGGTAACGCCAGTCTTGTTCAACTGGATCACAGTAGGCCCCGGCAAATCCCATTCTGGTTCAGTCAACCTCTTCTGTATCCTGGCACGTTTACGTGGCCCTGGTGTGATGCCACTCGTATCCTCCTGTCTTCATTACCTGTACAGAAGACCAGCAGATTTCAAATTTCCCGTCTCTGGCAGGCAGGATCTAGCGTATGGGTAGAAATGTAGTACTTCAGCTACCTTTTGCCTATGTGCCTACCCCTACACCAAAGAGATCTACACAGTCCTGCACAGCACTGTGCATAAGCTGAATGGTGGTAGAGAGGCAATGCTGTTACTTTCACCAAGTAAACCTGCTGCTCCTTGTGTATGCTTGCCGTAGGGTGAACATTCAGGTTCCTTGAATCTACATATGATGACCAAGTAGTGTGTGACGAATTGCAGATTGGCTGAAGGCAGACTACTGAACACCCAAAGGCCCTGAATGCCTTCAAACCTTCCTGAGAATCTGCTTGGGCAAAACGCTGGAGCGGAGAAAGAAAAGACCATGCACAAGAGAATTTTGGTAGCCATACAGAGTGGGATCATGGTGCTTTCTTGCTCATTCCTCAAGTATTGCCAAATCCTTCACTGGTTTCATGATTTTCTTCCAATTTGAATTAATGCTTTATGGCTCAGGACACTTTGTAAATATTATGCTCTATTAGTTAATGTTACTTGTTACTGCTTATTCCTGTTCAATGGGCAGCATTTTGTTAGATGCAATGGACCAAATACCGTAATTACTGAAATTTGGCCCTGAAAAATCTAAAAAGAGATTTAAGAAACATGCCTGCAATAACAGAAGTCCTTGGAGAAACAGGTAACTGTTCCACCTCATCACTTGCAGTTTCTTCCAGTATTGACTTGTTCATTTAAGTGGAAAAGGTATAACCATGCTATGCTGCGCTCCAGCCATCCTAGACAGAAGAAGAAATATTAGGATATATTTAAAATGCTGTTAAACTTGGGGGTTAATGCAATTGTTTTTAATTGCATTGACAGTCAAATCCTGAAAATGTAGAGGCTCAGTGGTATGTGGGCAAAAAGTGGCTTATGATCACGTACTTAAAAGTTGCCTGTATGTGAAGGATAATAATGTCCATCTGACAGGCAGACTTAATTCTGAATTTTCCAAACTTTGAAATATTTTGTAACCATTGTGTTCATTTACCATTCTTATCTTTTTTGTAAATTCTCAACATAGCAGGAAATGTTCTAGCCACCCATACAATGGCACATGAAAAACTGCGGTGCTGAACCACATTCCACTCTGCTCTGCAGTATACACTCTACTGGGAGGAATCAGTAAGTGCTCATTAGCAAGCTATTAGTTATTTGTAATGGTATGTTTAAGATGAGGAAAAAAACCCCAAAAAACTACAAAACTTCTGTCATGAGATTAAAAATGTCCTGTTTATGAAAAAGGCACTCTCCTGTTCCTTGTTTCTGTGAAGTCGTCTGAAAAAATGAAAGGAGATATCATATATCATATCTTACAAAGAATTCTGTTACACTTGCCAGAGAGGCACTCCCCAGACAGTCTGGCACCTTCATAAAACTGTGACAAAAACATCCGAATGGCACCTTTAACATACAAAGACTGTGTCATGTCGACTGGGACACTGTGGACACAAATGCACACATAGATCGGTGTTCAGAGAAAATGCTATCTGGAAAATGCTTTGAGAGTTACAGGAAAGTCAGTCCAGTCCAATGATTTGGCCATTCATTGTGACCGATTTCTGGAAATGGAACTACCTTTTTGAAATCTTTGTTCCATAGTCCAAACACCTAAGGATTAAAGAGAGCAGTAAACCAGGTAATTTCTCTGAAAGCGATTGATGATTTTCTGACATCTAGGTCTGTGATACACAATATTATCCTTTGCTGTGTTTCACCAATATCAGTAAAAGAAAATACAATATTGATTAAAAAATTCATTGTTGTCTTTTTGGCACATATCCATTTTTTGGTTTAAATCATTCCTTAAAAATGCTAGGAGTGTATTAAACTATTGGAAGCATTGCAGTAAGTAAGAAGAATTTTCAGAGGCTTGCAAGATATCCTACATCAATTTTTAATGCCACCGGACACATAGCAGTCTGACATTTCCCAGGAAATGGAAAACAATACTGCTTACTTATATCTTGATTTGGGTTTGGGGATTTTTTTGGAGGTGAGGTTGGTTATGTTTCCATGGTGCAGAGAAAAGGAGAAGAGAGAGAGCTGAGTGGAGGAACATATACATCCTTTAAAGTTTCATATGGGCTTCTTTCTTACTGTAGATGATAAATCTGGAAGATTTGTAAATATTGTGAAGTAATTTTCTTTTTTTTTTTTTTCCCTCTATGGGATAGCTGGATTTTTAATATATTGAAAGTATATGCACTTTCCCACAAGGAAATAAGCATTAGGCTTTGTATAGATTTACAGCCAAACAATTCAAAAGCCATGACACAGAGGAAGAACAGTTATCATATTCATGATAACTGAGTAGAAAGTTTATCATGTGTCAGTGAATGGTGAAATTTTAGGACTGACATACACCAAGTTCTCTGCATGACACTACCCTCTAAGCTAAATTAATTCATTTGTATTACTTTACTAATATTACTGGAGTTATACCAACAGTGAATGTGATGCTCTTTATTTAGATGCCTCAAAGTTAAGAAAAGTATCCTTATCACATAGCAGACACAAACATACCATGCTTCCCTTGCTTGTGAAATTTGCAGTTCACTTTTTCCCTGTCTTTTAATTCCCTTGCAATCTTTGGATACAAATTCTCATGTCTGAGATCCAGCTTTCCAGGAACTATACTAAATTTCCTCAAGCTAAGTCACATGACAGTGTAAGTTCAGGCTGAAATGCAGTAGAACAAGCAAGGGAAAACCCAATAAATATAATTTTGTAATTACTAGGAAAAGACCACAGGATTTTACTACCATTTCAGGGTGTCAGGACTTGTTGGGCTTCTCTGGGCTCGTTTTAGCTGTAACAACTATGTAATGGTAAGATGACTATTGCCTGCACTTGTTTTAGCTTTGGGTGGTTACGTGGTGTAACATCTTCTTAATTAGTGGATAGGAGTAACAAGTAGTAGTCAGTATGGAGCTAACTGTCTATGAATCTAGAACAAAAACACAATGCAGGAAAGCAAAGATACTGGATGACAGCAGGGACCCCAAACTATAAGCGCAAAGCACAGTGGTCAGTTACTAATCTCTAAAAGAGTACAGCCTTGTAAGCCCATAACCCTACAGGGACCCAAGTGTGAGGGAGAAGAAACCCTTGTCATATTTCTCCCAGCAAAGGACTCAGGATGTTGATAACTTGCTGTAACTCCCATCCTACTCCTTCTTCTCAAAGCTGTTGACTTTGAAGTCTAGAGGGACATTTAAAGGGTGAATTTATCTTGGAGAAAAAGATTTGATACTAGAAAGCTAGTGCATAGAGATCTTCAGTGTATTATTAGCAGTAAGAGTTAGTATCATTGTATTTGTGCTGATAATAACTGGTAGGCGATTAGACTGTTCAGACCTTATTAGACTAACAGTAAAATTCGGGGATAAGATGTGTTATTCCCTTTTCCCAATACAAGATCAGTAACTTCTGAACTCTAGTAGGCAATAACTATCGTAAAAGAACTATGAATCATATCAGAGAATACAGAAGAAGCCAGAGATAATTCAGTTCACCAGAGGTCTTTATTTTGGTTAACAATGATGACCACAAGAATGACAATTTAGGTATACTTCCACTCTTTATTTCCATCTGGTCCTCCTACTCCTTTCTCAATTACTGCAGTGCTTTTCTGTTTAAGGGTTATTCACCCATTTCCCTAGTTTCAGTTAATATAGTTTAAACCAAATTTCATCAGCTGTTGTCTGGATTATTTTATGTAATGTCAGAAGCACCCACAGGTCTGAAGATTATTATGTTTCATACTTTCTGTGTTGAAATTGTATGCTTTTTCATCTGCACAACTATCTTTAACAATTTTGGCTTGAGAGAAAGCATAAAAACTTTAAAAGTTTTTATATTTACACTCCCCTTGAGACAAAGGCGGGTTGAAGAAGTTGGAGATGTACCTCCACAAGGGATCCATATAAAATTTGGAATTTCTTAAGTTCCGCTCCTAATGGCCTTACGAAGACATCGAGGCAAGCAGAGATATCAAGGTGGCATGAGAATGAAGAAGTGAGTTTTTACCAATAAAGGATTTTATTTTAAGAAACAATGCTGACAGCAAAAACGTCTGCCAGAGTTTACCAGTGGTGATCGTTACTGCTGTTGCTTGTTATAGCTACGAGCTGGCGCTTCTTTCCCAGATCTCACACAGTGAAAATAACATCACTTATTTTTATGCAGTGTGCACTGCAACTATAAAGGGAATATGGACCTAAACATGTTCCCTAAAACTTTTTGTGGTGATGATGCTCACTGAGAAGCTGGATGATGGTTATTTGAATAATTTGCAAGTACTGCTGTTTTCAGGTTGATCATTGTTTGTGTAATACTTTTTTGTGCTCCAGCAATCTGGTATTTTGGATGGTATTTTATCCATCTATTGTCATTTATTTTTGGCTAAAAGATTTTAGAGGTGGGACTGTCTTTTGATCATTTATTTTCATCAAATCTCACACAAAGAAGGTGCCATTATCAAATAAATGATAACACATCCACCACCACTGAAATAACTGTTACTGATCTAAATGGACTGCAAACAAGTCTTAATGTACCTCAACTACATATTAACCTACAACTTGGGAGCCTGAAGAATTCTTACTTTTTTTGCTTTCTGAAATAATACCTGGTCTATTTTAGTTTACTGCATTTCTACCTTTTATTACTTCTGAGAAGAAACATATCCTGATGTTGTTGCTTATACTTTCTAGCTTAAAGAGGCTCCTGAACAGAACCACTGCATTCTGCTATACCTACAAATATTAATAAACAGTTATGACTGCTTTGCTCTTCCCTCCTCTCATAGATTGCTCCCCATGTTTAGCAACCACTGTGTCACTGGCGATTAGTATCACTGAGGCTGAGGCTAGTCATCTCTTGTCCTCCTTTTGCGGAATCCTATGCTGGTAGCATCAGTTGAAAGTTCCACTGAATCCAAAAGGAGTCATTCTATGAGCACAGGGCTGAAATAATAAACTAATCTGAGTTTTCCTTAGCTTTGCTTTACATACTGTATTTTTGTTCTTCCACAAGGGTGTCACTTACTCAAATAGTTTTTTCTTTAGCTGTTAAAATTCAAATCTGTTATATGTTTTAAAGAAATTAACCAGAGCACCCTCATTAATTTCCCCAGTTGCATCTCAAGGCTAAAAAAATTCACAAAGTGTTCTTTTTTCAGTCAAAGTTATATTTGTCACTGTCCCAATAGTTTCCTAATCCAAGCACCATCAAAAATCAGTCAAGTTTTGACCAGTAGAGTATACCTACTGACATATAAAAATAAATCAAAAGAGACCTATAGATCAAGACTTTTACAAAGGTATTTAAGAAGTGATGAACTCTGAAAATGAGAAGCTAATGCCCAAACCACTTTTTAACATGTCTGATTTTCCTTTTTTTAAAAATTTTAATAGAAATAAATTGCTGTCTAATACTCTCAGATATAATCATAGAATCAGAATGTTTTGGGCTGGAAAGGACTTTCAAGATCATCTACTTCCAGCCCCTGTCCCATAGGCAGGGGCGCCTTCCACTAGACCAGGTTGCTCAAAGCCTTGTCCAACCTGACCTTGAACACTGCCAGGGAGGGGGCATCCCTTCGTCTGGACAACCTGTTCCAGTGCCTCACCGTCCTCATAGTGAAGAATTTCTTCTTTATATCTAATCTATATCTGCCTTCTTTCAGTCTAAAGCCATTACTTCTTGTCCTATCACAACATGTCCTTGTAAAAAGTCCCTTCAGCATCTTTCCTGCAGGCCTCCTTCAGATACTGGAAGGCTGTTATAAGGTCTCCCTGGAGCCTTCTGTTCTCCAGGCTGAACAATGCCAGTTCTGTCAGTGTGTCCTCATACCGGAGGTGCTGCTCTGTGCCTCTGATCATCTTCATGGCCCTCCTCTGAACTCAATCCAAGAGCTCCATGTCTTCCTTGTGCTGAGGGCTCCAGAGCTGGATGCAATACACCAGGTGTGGTCTCACCAGAGCAGAGTAGAGGGGCAGAATCACCTTCCTTGACCTGCTGGCCACGATGCTTTTCGTACAGCCCAGGATATGGTTGACTTGCTGGGCTGCAAGTGCCCATTACCAAGTCATGTTGAGCTTCTGGTCAGTCAACACCAAGTCCTTCTCCTCAGGGCTGCTCTCAATCCGTTCTCCACTCAGCCTGTATTTGTGCTTGGGATTGCCCCGACCCATGTGCAGGACCTTGTACTTAACCCTACTGAAATTCATGAAGTTCACACCAGCCCACCTCTCAGGCCTGTCAAGGTCTTTCTAGATGGCATCCCTTCCTTCCAGTGTGTTGACTGCACCACATGAATTGGTGTCATTGGCAAACTTGCTGAGGGTGCACTCAATCCCACTGTCCATGTCAGCAACAGAGATGTTAAACAGCACTGATCCAATAAGGATCCCTGAGGCATGCCACTCATGACTTCGACATCAAGCCTTTGATCAGCACTCCTGGAGTGTGACCTTCGAGCCAATTCCTTATCCACTGAGTGGTCCATCCATCAAATCCATGTCCCCCCAATTTAGAGACATGTATGTTGTGTGAGACATGTGAAATGCTTTACACAAGTCCAGGTAGATGACATCAGTTGCTCTTCCCTTATCCACCAATGCTGTAACCCCATCATAGAAGGCCACCAAATATGTCAGGCACAATTTTCCCGTAGTGAAGCCATGTTGATTGTCGTCAGTCATCTCCTTATTTTCCATAGCACAGTTTCCAGGAGAATCTGCTCCATGATATTGCTGGGGACAGATGTGAGAATGAGTGGCTTGCAGTTTCCCAGGTCGTCCTTTTTACCCTTTCTAAAAATGGGCGCTACGTTTCCCCTTTTCCGATCACTGGGAACTTCACTGGACTGTCACAACTTCTTAAATATGATGGATAGTGGCTTAACAACTTCATCCACCAGTTCCCTCAGGACCTGCGGATGCATGTCATCTGGTCCCATGGACTTCTGCACCTTCAGATTCCTTAGATGGTCTTGAACCTGATCTTCTCCTACAGTGGGTAGTTCTTCATTCTCCCAGTCCCTGCCTTTGCCTTCTGCAGCTTGGGCAGTGTGGCTAGGGCACTTTTACGTCATAACCAAATATGGATATCCATAACAAAATATTCTTCTCAAAGTAGGTTTTTCAGATAAAAGTAAATAATGGGAACACCGTCATTTTTTTAAGAGCACTTCATTTTAAATTTAAATAATTTTTTAAAAGGAAGTGACTGTTCCCTCAAATTGTGTCTTGCCAAGCTCTGTGCACAGGATCATTTTGTCAGTCAGACTTCCACTATTTGTAGTATCCATACTTTAATTGTGGATAAGACTCTGTTACCAATGATAGTTTATTTTGCAATAGCCATGTTACCACACATCTATTATTGCATTATACTGTCAAATAAGTACATCGTGTCACAAACCCATTTTCAAATTGCAGACAAATTGCTATCTTTTGGACAGCGTCACAAGCTCTGTGGCCTGCAGAGACTGCAATTGTCGAAGAAGAATATACGGCTGCACTACAATCTCCTCTGCTTTTTTTTTTTTTTTTTTTTTT
>Ga0065711_1032761_pt1 | contig 26732 bp, 23 predicted proteins | sample Hoacrofraction12_FD_59098 | JGI IMG/M metagenome (GOLD analysis project Ga0065711, IMG submission 59098) | Hoatzin crop microbial communities from Cojedes, Venezuela - Epithelial fraction 12 v2 (version 2) | ecosystem: Host-associated > Birds > Digestive system > Esophagus > Crop | place... | reverse complement strand
CCCCCCCCCGCCAGCCCCCCCGCTGGGGGGTGTGAAGGGGGTGCTTGGAGCACCCCAAATAAGAGTCCTCCGTTTGCTGACAACAGAGCGAGGAGAAGGGTCTGTCTGAGCACCCAGGGCCGCATGGTACAGCCGGAGCTGAAGGGGATGCGTGGAGCCACCACGCTTGGCCAAACCAGTCTGTCCCGCTGACAGAGCTACACTGTTGCTGATACCCAGACAGCATCTGCACGGCACTGCGGCGTGCCTTATGCGTCCCCAAGGGCTGCTCCGGAGGCATGGGCAAGGAGAGCAGGAGATATCATAGAACCATAGAATAGCTTGAGTTGGAAGGGACCTTTAAAGGTCAACTACTCCAACCCCCCTGCAATAAGCAGGGACATCTTCAACTGGATCAGGTTTCTCAGAGCCCCATCCATCCTGACCTTGAATGTTTCCAGGAATGGGGCATCTGCTAACAATTTGGGAAACCTGTTCCACTATCCCTTGCTTCCAGCACAAGCAGGCTCTGTGTCAGCCCATCCTACCCCCTCTGTTGTACAGACTTTGAGGTGAAAAGCCTTCTCTTCTTCCTAACCTGCATGTAGCCCACTGGGACACACAGGGCCAGAGCCAGCAATGTGCAGAGCCAGCAGGTTCTAGTTGGCTGGACAGGGAGGAAAGGACTCCAGCATTTACAACTGGGAGAGGAAGAGGAGGAAGAGACCCATGTGAAACAGCTCCCCACAACAATACACCAAGACGAGACCCACGAAATACTCTGCCCACGTCAGGGCAGAAGACACGTGGTTTCTTGCCACCATCAGTACTCCAGAGTCACCATTTCAAAGAGGAGCTGCCTTGATGTTGGCTGGGGAGCCGGGCTCAGGCAGCTGTCCCGGCTCGGCCATGAGCATCTCAGCAGCACTCTCTCACATCAGCAAATCAGGCCAGCGTGACGCCATCCTTCCTGCCAAAAAGGCTGCCGCACAGAACTCCCGGGAGAAGGCTGCTTGTCTAAAACGTGTGGCTACTAAGTGGGCCACCTGCCAAACAACCCGGGGTGCTCCAAGCCCAACGCAGAGCCGTCAGGGAGTGGCGCTGAGCTGGGATAGAGCCACTGTTAGCTGGCGAGCTGCTGCAGCATGGCAGGCACAGCCTCCATCTCCCGATCCCTCCTAGCCTCCCTGCCAGTACCAGCCCCTGGTGATCCTCCACATCTCCTCCCTGGCTGCCACAGGAGTGTGAAAAGTAGCCAGGCAGGAAGCCCAGCTGCTGTGAAAGCCACCGGGGCCAGGAGGCCTCTGTGTGCCAACAAATGCCCTCCAGAGCTCGCACATCTGCCTACACATGTGCACACGCGTGAACACCCAGAACAACGACAGCCTGTGCCCACACATCCGCATCTTCACAGCAATGGGCCATGCACGTTCATCACCAGTGGTGGGATGTCTCTCAGGCAAATACATCCAGAGACAGGCAGGACTGTCTGCTCGTGGAGAAGCATCATGCAGGGATTAGGCTGCCTGTATTTTCCTCCCAGCTTGGCTGCAGGCAGGCTGGGCAGCCCTGTACAAGTCACCTTCCCCCTCTGCTCAGAAAGGGTAACATTTCCATCTTTTTCTTGAAGCGTGTTGGAGCCCAAGGCTTAAGAGCAGCTTGTAGGATCCAAGCACTTATTATACATCTTAAGCACACGCTTAGTGTTTCTGCACGCGTCACTGCATACGAGTTGAACTTTCAGCAGAGAGGGAGACGAGGGAGGGAGGGCATGGGAGGGAGGGGAGACAGGACAGGTGCCATTTCAGCTGTGCTCAGCAGGAGCAGGAGAGGTGAAGAGGTGCAGGCAGGCAGCTCCCAAAATGCGGGTGCCAGAGAGGGCTCTCACAGCCACTGAGGCAAGATCATAAGGAAGCAAAGCAGCAGAAGCAAGCAAGGAAGGAATCATTTTTAAAGCACAGAGGATGAATGGGAGCTACAGCAGCCAGGAGGAGAGGAGACCAAGGCTGAGGAGGAGATTTCAGCCAGGGCGCAGCTGAGGCAGGGATACACCAAGGCAACTTCTCAGCTGCTGCAGAAGGCAGACAGGCAAAGCCTGCAGCCATGGCTGGGGAGCAAGAGGATCCCAAGGTTAAAGATGAAGACCAAATCACAAGTGCTGGAAGCAAATGAGAAGTCAGAGGAGAATGAGCTTCTGCTAGCCCATATGACAGACAGACTTCCCAATCTCCTAGCTGCAGGGGATAAAAACTGGGGAAGGTTGAGGTTGGCAGAATCTTTGTGTGCTATTTTGTACTCTGGTATGGAGCAAAAAAGATCACAGCCCCCCCCCAGATGTGTTGGCTGAGGGGACCTGAAGGTTGGTTTCAAAGGCAGCTGCCCAGGGAAAGCTCATTTGCTTGCCGTCTGCAAAACTCCCCAAGCAGGAGAGCTGGTTTCCACTGCTGAGACAGTTTTCCAAGTAGCTTGGGTGCTATGCAGAACAAAATGAAAGGTTCTCCGCCCCTTAGATCAACATTACAGAGACTTTCTAAAGGAGACACACACACACACACAAAATCGTTTCTCCTTTAGACACCTTTTTGGCTTACATCTAAGCCAAGATTCAGCTAGAATTAATTGCCTTAGCGAACAGCAATGCACTCCAGTCCAAGCCTTGTGAGGAAAATCTGATGAATGACTTCAGTTGTCTAGAAAAATAATATGTAGTCAAAGTCATATTTGAGGAGTGAAGGATAGCGTGCGTCGCCATAAGGACTTACGGTTCCAGGGGTGATGAAGAGCTTTTCTTCCATCAGTCTGAGAGTGGTGGGGGAGTGAGTTAGGAGAATCATATTGCCATGATCAGAGATGCAGAAAGCATGAACTACCAGGAAGGTACTGAGCAAAGTGAAGCTGTTTAGACCACAGAAGATTGAGAAGGGGCACAATAACAGTCTTCAAATACACACAAATTTGCTACAAAAGGAGAAGAGTTCTCAAATCTTAGTGTCCACAGTGGACAGAAGAAGCAACAACAGGCTTCCGTTGCAGTACAGGACATTTAGTGATACGGAGAGGAAGGCATACAATGCACAGACTGCTTGAAGATGCAGGGGAATGTCCTGCATTTCAGGCCTTCAAAACCAGGCCAGCCAAAACCTCTTGGGAATGATGCATGCATTGATCGTCCTGAGAGAGATGTGAAGCCAGCGACATCCTGAGGACCCTGCCAGGCCTGTCTTTGGTGAGCATCTAATCCCAAACGCCTGGGCCACCACCACAATCAAGTGTTGCTGTTATGGTGCTTTTAGGGGAGAAACAGCAGCTGTCTCTCCCCTGGCCATTTCTTCCCCAGCAATGCCCATTTATTTTGTCTTCCTGAGAGTCTCACAGAGCTCAGCGTGTGTTCGCAACACTTTGTGAATAATAACACTCATATATCTCCAGCAAAATAAAAAACTGGGTCAGCTAAGGCATACGCCTGTGTACATCAGGACCAGCCAATGCATCTGCCCATGAACCCTACAGTGCTGCAAAATCCAGCCCACCAGACACATAGGGGTTATGCATTAGTGTATCTCCACAGGGGGAAAGAGGGTAGAGTTCAGATATAACTAGAAAACCCAACCATTTTGGTGACATTTCATAGGTGAAACCATGAATAAAACAGAACCTGAGAGAGGGTTCTAACAAATTGCTCACACTAATGTCCTGGACACTGGGAGAGAGGGAGCGAATGCGCAATTACCCCAGCTCCAGAAGCTGCCTCCAGTGCCTCCACCCTGCCTGCATATGTATCAGAAAAGGTTGGATGCAAATAAAGCAAGAGACACATACTTACCTGCTGTAGTCTGCAGGAGGGTGGCTGAGGAGGGACATTCAGAAGGAAAAAGTGAGTCAGGAGCTCTGGGGAAGAGCAGAGACAAGATGAAAGCACAGCACGTTGCAAAACAGAGACTCTTTTAACTGGGGGGAGTTTAGAAAGAAAGGAGAGCCCTGGCTCTCAAGTTGGAGTGAGTTCCACAGCTGATAGGAAGGACTGAGGCTCCCAAACCTATAGGCTCTCAACTGGCTGCAGCCCATGTATACAAATGCCAAAGCAGCCACACTGCATTTAAGAAAAGCCAAGCTTGGGATGCTGGCCAAGAGACCAAGATGCGGCAGGTTTGATCTGTCCCTCCCCAGCGAGCAGGACCTCGGGGCACTGCATGTACGCTTGCATGCATGTGCACATCTGTCCCTGCTGGGCCAAAATCCAGACTGAAATCAGTCCTTCTGTCTGAGACAAAGCTGCCTGCTGCAGCAAGGCAGCCAAAAAGGAGGGAGAAAAAAGCCTCACCAGTGGGATGCAGGGGTGGGAGCTGCCCAGCTGCTTCATCTGGCCATTTCTCTTGCCATATTTCACAAAGGCCCGGTGACCACTGGCGGGTTCCCTGAAAATGCGGTCCTATGTTATCTCAGCACAGACCCATGTCATTCCCATTAAGGTACAGCCCCCAGAAGATGGAGGACTGTCTGATGTTACCTATCGCATCTCAATCATCCCCGATCACCTCGGTGTAACGAGCCTACGCCAGTGTCCCCCAAGCAATGGATGGGAGACAGGAGAGAGCAATTGCCAATTTTAATGCGTCCAGCGATAATCAGGCTGGCAAGAATGCACAGAGCACAAAATCAGGCAGCAGGAGTACACAGGCAGGGAGCCGGAAATAATTACCATGATACTGTAACCAGAAAACACAAGGCCAAGCTATTTACCATACTAATTACTGTTTATCCCTGTTTATGGTTCCACATGGCAGTGGGACTGGCGGCCTGATTGGAGGTGTAAATGCTTAAAGGAACAAGCTCTGGATATTAGAATTAGATGCCAGGTCAAGGGAAAGCCTCTGCTGAGCTGAGGACAGGGAGGGACGAGCTGCACACCCCTCTCTTCCTCTGCTGGAGAGCGGGAGTTGGCGAAAGGAAGACCAAGCTGGCTCTCCCGGGGCACAGTTACGGGGAAGTACCCAGAGCCTGCTATATGCTATTTACCTGCTAATGCATCTCCATATCTTCATCTCCCTCAGGTCTTTTTCCCCTACACTATTTCTCCTGGATGCCACTACCAGATTAAAGATTTCCCCAAAGTGTTCCTTCTAAACTGCATCTGTTCCAACAAAACAAGATACAGTTTTTCCCATATTAAGGCAGAGTTATTTTTCCAAGGCAGTCTTCCCACATCCTCCTTCCCTCAGCACCTTTTTCTTGTCTTTTTTTTTTCTGACCAGTTTCGGAGTAGAGGCACAGGAAAAAGGGAGGGATCTACCACAGACTTCCCAGCTGCCACTAGCAAAAGGGAGCATTAGGATGAAGATTCAGGAGCTCATAGCAGAAGCCTCTGCTCCAAACCCCAGCCCATCGCCCCCTTCTGTGTGATCTCCCACTGGGATGCTCTGCCCAGCAGCAGCCAGCCAGCCTTTGCTGCTGTCCTCACCACTGCCTGCCACAAAGCTGCCTTGACAACAGCAAGAGGTATCTGAAATACTTCCCTAACCTTTTTAAAATTTTTTTAAAATACTGTAGGCTATGTCACGGGGAGATATGTCTCTGGAGGTGCTGCCCACACTAAGGACCATACAGGCACTCGGCACTGCTGATCTCTCCAAAGCCTGCGTCCATCACCCCTTCCTGCAGAGCTGATTCACTCTTCCCTTCCACTGCTCATCACTCAGAGAGTCTCCCCCCTAGAAGCCGTGCAGCTGGTGGGACTTTTCTCTGCCCCTTGCACTTTATTCTTCACCCCACGGATTAAAGCAGCGCCTACTTCTCACAAAGCTCTTTCCCAAAATAAAATCAGAAAGCTGTGCTGGCCCCAATCTGTCCCTGTACCTTCCCTCCACACTACATTACCAGATGTTCTCATGGAACTGGGCATGTCCTATTCGCTTCCATCGACGACGTGATATCTGAAAACCCCTGGGAGACAATGGCTTTCCAGGCTGGAGGACCTGCCTCTCCCACTGCATCAGATGTGTCAGAGCAGCATTTCATTTACCTTTTCCAGTGATTTTTATCTGTCTGGTTATTAATGAGGAAGTTTAACCCACTCCTGGACAAATCCCTGAAAGTCAGACAAGACACAGTGAGGGGGAACCAGTCTGTAAGGGAAACTATCATAAAGTGAGACAGACTCCAAGAGGGCACTGAACCTTCAGTGCATGAAGAATCACCCCCCCATGGCTGGTCCTGCCCCCTGCAAAGGCCCACGGGCACCCTGCCTGCCACAAGCATGGGTTGCTGAGCACTAGCCACGTCACTCTCCCCAGCTCTCCCAGTATCAAGCACCTCACACCACTGTGCTGAGAAGCCAACCCAGCCACAGCCACCTCAACGCAGTTTCTAAACACAGCCATGACCAAGTCATCAGTGCCTATCTGGGAAAGATATTTCATTTCCTTCAGAGAAAAATGAACTCATAAAATCCATTTGAGCCTATTCCTCTGATAATCTGCTTCTCTCCTCAGTCCTCCTCCAGGAAAACACCCATGTTTGCCTAGTACCTAGACTTCCCCCCTCTCACATTTTGCCCGCACCATCACCATTGCACAGAAGGATGCCACCACACACCCTTCACAATCCAGACACCTGAGAAAAAGTCATCATGATAGTAAAACAATCTTCTCAAGGGGAAAAAAGACTGCACCAAGACTTCAGTCTCATTCTTCTGCCCCTTCAAAGGGGGCTACTCTAAGCCATCTGAATTCCTCCATTTCTAAACCTCACCTCCTCCGTGCCCTGGTCACTGTGACAGACACAGCCGTACCCATAACGCTTCCTCTACACCACTGCTCCCAGCCCTTCCACCCACTGCTCCCATAATGCCAGAAGATCACAAGTGCATCTGCTTTTATGTTTTGGCCACAAGTGGGGGGAATCCAGAGCTGCTCACACAGTGTTTATGCTGGGGATAGACTTACCCTGGCTCCTGTACCACTGCCTGTGGGAGCCAGGCATCTCCTCCATTCCCACCAGTCTGTACATAACTTACATTGACACAGAGTGGTTGTTGGCCCCATGGACCATATAAAAAACTCACGTGCCCATATTTTGGCAGCTCAAGCAGCACAGACTCACACCTTGGCTTGCAGGATGCAACAGACAGCTCGTGAAAGAGTTAAGGGCAATCACACCTCTTGTATATGCGCTGTTCCCACACTCTCATGGCACACGAACGCTCTCTGGCACGATGCTGCTCGGGGAGATTCGTGCCGCCCTACTGCCGCAACCGAGGCAAGTGCCCAAGTAATGTCGTTTGTTCCTAACGCCTGTGCGCATCTTGCAGCCTCGGCACAATTGGCTTAATAGCCAATCTCTGCTGGGAGGCAGCTTAGGGAGGAGAGGGAGAGAGAAAGAGATGAGCGAAGGGGAAAGCAAGCAAAAGGAAAAGAGAGGAGGGTGAATAGGAGCCTGTAGAATAGAAAATAACACTGCCAGGCAGAGCAGCAGCTGAATTGGCTGTGACAGGCAGACCCTCTCTGCACCTGGGATTCAAATGCAAGCTTATTTTCCTGGTTTCTTCAAGAGACAATGAGTCCTGACTACCTGTCAGCATGCACCCAGGAGATGTCATCGGCAGAAAAGGGGCCCCAGGTGCTCCTGGCCCACATGGCTGACACAGGTATGATGGCTGAGGTCACAGGTGGCATTTTCTGGAGATGAGTAGTGAGGAACATAGAGGAAGAAAAAGAAAAATCGAGCAACGGCAGAAACCAGAGACCCAAGGCGATGCTCTGCCAGGACTCCTGGTGTTCCCAGAGGATGCAGGACAGCTTTGCTGCCTGCACAGCTGCTGTTCTGCTTGTCTGAGGGGCCAGGGAGCAGTCAAATGGCGTGTGCTTTCAGGCAGACACTTTTTCTCCCTGAAGTTCCGGCAGACACACAAGTGAAGACATTCACTGTCTTTCCTCAGCTTGCCAGCTCACTGAGGGGCCATGAAGGACATACTCTCAGAGAAGTAAGGTCAGGCTGTGCCAGGTCTCCTAACAAGCAAGCTACACTCTCAGCAGCCCATCAGAAGAAGGGTATCAAAGCCAGCTGGTCAGGTTTGACCACGAGGGACCCAGAGTGGATCACTTGAAGAAGACCACTATCACCCTTTAGCATGAGCCTCCTCCCCAGAACTGAGAGCTGGTGGGCAACCTGAAAGCTGAGGGGCCACCAGCTGGTATTTTTAGCCTCCCTTCTTGGCAAGCAGCAAAACAGGTCACCCTATGTCTCCTGATGAGACACCCAGCCAGGAACCTGCTCCTGTGCCCTCCCACGTGTCCACACAAAGGGGCCACCCATGACTCCCCACCATCCCCTGCCTCCTCCTCCTCCTTGCCAAACCGCCCGCACACCCTCCCTGCTCCAGCAGGCCAAGTAGCTGCTGCCAATAAAAAGCTGCTGTTTTCACTGTTTTTTTAATAAGAAAAAAGTAATTGAAATTTAATTTAGTCAATGACCGAGCGACAGGGGAGGGTGTGTGAAAATGAGCCCGTGCTGGCGCAGGTTTCAGCTTGAACAAAGAACTGTGCGAGGGGACCTGGTCCATACAGGAGGTTTTGAATCAGGGGCTCTCAAATCACCAGACCTCCCAACCAGATTTCTCCGCCAGCCCATCCCCAGCGTTACACGTAAAGCCTCCAGGCACCCTCCTTGGATTATCCACGTACCCCAGTGGAAACCTCCCTTCCCATCCCGTCCCTGCAGCCTGCAAGGAGCAGGGCACATCTCTCCTGCCCTCGACCCCTTTGCTGCCAGCGCTGCTGCGAACAGAGCCCCGTCAGAGCCGGCAGCCACGGGCCCATCAGCACAAGCTGCCAGCAGAGAGAAAGCGAGAGAAGCAGAGGAGTCCTGGGGGCCCGAGAACAAGACGGGGCTCGTGAGTCATCTCCTCGGCAAGCGCGTACCCACGGCCCCCGCTGGCTACCGCCACGCTCTGGGAAGATGCTGAATATTCAGTGAAGGGGTTTTTTTTAGCTCTGCTGAAAATGGCAAGGGAAACTCCACTGTCAATTTAAAAAAAAAAAAAAGAGAGAAAGATCACAATCTCATCGCCACAGCCAGTCTTACACCTTCCCTGAGGATATGTTAGAAGAGCCAAGGGGGTGAGACAAAAGCAGCCCGTTGGGGATGTGTTTCTGGCCGGCTGGGGGAAGGGAGGACGAGGGAATGGCTGTGGGAGGGTGCGTGTGCTGCCATCCCCACCAGCCTGAATGGGTGCAGGTGCACAGGCAGCCTGGGTTTGCAGGTGAGGGGATGGAGCCAATGCCATGATGGGGGAAAGCTTCACCTGGTGCTTACAGCTCTGCTAGAGTTATGGGCATCTCTGCTGCGGTTGCCAGTGGAGGACCTCGCTTGGCAAAGGTGAGCTTTGACAGGAGATTTTGCGATGCCAACCTGTCGCGCAACGACAAAGCTCACCGGCTGTTTTCACACAACACCACGTGAATCACTACAGAAATAAGGGACGACAAAGGACTACCTGGGGTCAGCTGGCTTGTCTGCTCTTCCCCCAGACCAGTGAGACAGAAGCCACTGGTCACCGGTGTTAGCAAAGCAGGTCTTTACTCCTTAGCTTGGAAAGCCCCTTCATATCAGCAGACACAGGGTTAAATCTTCACAGTCGGTAAAACTTCAACCCATTAAAACAGGACACCTCTGTTGCACCCTGGTGTGCAGTACAGAAGGAGATGTGGCACAGGCTCTCTGTCCCAAAGCCGAGGGCTTGGCTGGGGAGGTGGAGGGGAGGGCGGGAGCCAGGAATCGCAGGCAGGGATGTGGGGCAGCGGTTCTGGGTTGAAGCCCCTCAGCTCACCCCAGAGAAAACAGCGTGCCACGAGGACGGTGCCAGGGGAATTCAACTCTCAGTGTGTGTGAGGGAACAGCGAGGGAGCAGGACGGAGTGATTTATGGAAATGATAGAAATTTTCTTTTCTCCCACTCTCCTCCACCCCATCATTTTCTCTTCTCCACTTTCCTCTTCTGGTCTCTGTCTCACCTTCTGTCTCTCCCTCTGTAAGCACTTATTGGCAAGTTTTCTCCAGAACACAGCTATTTTGAATGTGTGTTCCTCTACTTTCCCTACAATATTTGCTCTCTCATTCTCGGTCTCTTCCTTGCCGGTGAAGCAGATCAGCTTAATGACGATAATATTGAACACGGTGAAATGGCTTCTTTCCCACCGAAGCCAGTTCTTCATTGCTCTGCTTTCAGGTACCAGCCAATTCCATGCCCTTCCTTGTCAAATCAGATGCAGAAACCCAGATATCAGCTTTTTTTCCCCCACCATCTTCTCCACTTGGAAGGAAAGGACATTCTCTGTCATGTATTTCTAATCTGCTCCTTGAGAAAGCCTGGGATGCAAAATGTCCTATTTTAGTCCTACCCCTCGTTCCCAGTCAGATGTCACTCTTGGGGAACCCAGTCCCCTCAAGTTAGTGGCTTGCCTAGTGTGGAAGTAGTAAGTGATATATTCCTTGTCTTCATGGGATCTAGATCTCTGCCCAGCCCCGGTCCCTATCACTTTTTTGCTCACTGCACAGACGTAACTCCCCCAAAGCAGAAGCTGAGGGTCCACAGTAAGGTCTTGCGTTTCCCAGCAAAAGAAGCCCACAGATCACCTGTGCTGTGATTCATCCTAGTGGAGAGAACAGTGTGGGCTCCCCATCTCGCTGTGCGTCACAGAACCCGCTCCCAGTGGGAGACCACAGAATAACTGGTGCTGAAAGGTATCTCTGGAGTCCTCCGGTCCAAATCGCTGTTCAAAGCAGGGCTAACTTCAAAGCCAGAGCAGGTTGCTCAGCGCCTCATCTGCTCAAGTTTTGAGTGTTTCAAAGGATGCAGACTCCAAAATACCTCTGGGCCACCATCTCACACCAGATCCACCCTTACGATTATGTTTTCTCTTTATATGGAGTTGGAATGTCCCTCACTGCAACTTGTCTCTGCTGCCTGTTGTCCTTGGTGCACACCTCTGGGAAGAGTCCAGCTCCATTTTCTCTACACACCCCCCCCATTACCTTACCAGTCAGATCCCCTTTAAATTGCTCTCCTCCAGGCTAAACAAATCCAGTGCCCTCAGCACCTCCTCACATGTTATGTGCTCAAACTCCTTGACCATATTCATGGCCCTCCACTAAACTGGCTCCAGTTTGCCACTCTCTGTCTTGTAAGGGGAGGGGGGGGAGGAGGAATGCCTGACTACCTCTCCTTACTTGGGACTTCCCTAGGCTGAACTAAAGCCTGCTCTGAATGTTTCCTCTTTTCTTTATTTCACTGTTAAATGGATGGTAAACACCCTCCAGGCTATCCAAGTCAATTATATTCAACAGAAACCACAGTTTGGATCACCAGGTTCATAAGACTGTACCTATTGTTACTATCAGCAAATCATATTCCAAACCCAGAGGAAAAGATAATCCCCTGGCAACACCAGGATGAGGAATCAGATGATTTTGTGAACCTCTTAACAGGGGTGTGGAGCCAGAAAACAGACTTAGTCCTGTCTTCCCTGCCCAGCTGTCAGTGTGGTTTGGGAATTAACTCATCATGCTTTATTTATCATCAAAATTTTCAGTCAACAGCCAAAACAGAGAGGCACATTTTCCCCCTGTAAAATGTACTCTGCCATATCCCAATCTCTCTCAGCATTCGCTTCCACCCAGCATTGTAAAAGCCCTTCACTCGATTCTTAAACAGGAGGGAGACAAGCTCCAGGGGTTCCAGCTGTACTTGGTAAAGGGAGGAGGACACAGAGTCTACCCATACAAAACTAACAGAGAAAGGAGCAGGGCCCCGAGAAGGTGGTATGGGAAAACTCTACTCACTCTGTGCGAAGGATGATTGACCAGGGGAACTCACTGCTGCAGGACATCACCAACACAGACAGCTTGACTGGGTGTTTAACTGGAGGTGAGTGGTTTTAAAAGCATAGATGACACTTACATCTTCCAGTAAGTGTGGCAGCATCTAAGGCCTTCCAAGTGGAAGTCTGTGAAGTCATTAGGGATCTCCTCTTCCTCCTTCCTCGCCAGACACCCCAAAAAGAAACATGACGGGGGGGTAAAATGGGAAAGATTCACCCCCTTCTGAAAGACCTGTACACTAGCAAAGTGGAAGCTACCCAGTGACCTACACACATGGTGGCTTGCCCTGTTACAACAACTCCAAGGAGAACTTCAGTGATCCCCCAAATTCACTAGTGGGAAAGTGCCATGATTCCCGGGGAAGGGCACTGTGATTTCAGTTACCTGGAGGTATTTGAGAGGGATTCAGAGAGAGATGCATGGTCCCACCTATTCCAATTCCCCACCCTCAAGCTCCAGTTGCCATGGCAATGGTACTGACAATTTCAATGCATAAACTCAAATTTGCATTTTAATGGAATATAATTAGAATGCTGAGATAAACGATTCTTCCTTGCTAAAACGTAACATAAACGCCACATCTCACATATATGCTCTACCAGCAAGTATTGCACTTACACGGACACACACAGAGCCTATACATCGCTGGGCTGTGGGAGCTGGGAAGTTGCTTTCAGTTCCTTTAGGCCTAACTGGGAAGTTTTATACCCACAGCACAAAAACACAGTTTCTGGATTAAAACAACAGATTTACCAGACGCCTGCTGCAAACTGGTCGTATCACCTCCTGGCCGCTATCCTGCCACGCCATGCTTCCCCTCCCAGGTCCAAGCAGGGTCAGGCCATATCTGCTGTCCCAACACTGAACCCCGAGATGCTCAGCAGCAGGGATGATTTCCCAGAGACTATGAAAAACCTGTCCCTCTCCAACTGTCCTACTATTTATTTTCCTCTTTTTTTGTAGCTAGATTTGTAGTGAGATGTGTTCTCACTTGGTTATCTGCAATATGCCCAAGAGTTTATTCTCCAGCTCTTGGATCAGGAAAGGAGTACTGTGTTAGCATCTGTGCCACACTGTCAGCAGAGAGGCCAAGTAGCTACAAGAGGGCAGAAGGAGATTTTAAAAAGGAAATGTTTCCAAGACCTCTCTCTTTACTTCAGCAGCTGGCAGGGAAGGGGAATGGAGAGGGGAGAACCCATTCTGCACCAAATAGGAAAGCAGAAAATTAATTTCTCCTGCCCTTGATACAAACTAAATTCAAAGTAGGCGGCTGGCAGGATTGAATAGAGACAGAAGAGAGAAAGAAAAAAAAAATAAATTAAAAAGTAAAAAAGGAGAGAAGGGGAGAAAAGCAAATAAGTGAATCATAAAAGCCACAAACCACCTGGAAATTTCATTTGGCTTTTCAATTGGGAAGTGACACATTGCCTACTTGGGAAGGGGCAATCACATCTGGGAGAGGCTGAAAGTAGGCAGAGCCCAGATCAGGTTCCCCTGACCCCACAGACCAGAACCCCCTGACCCCGCTGAACCCCACTGGGCCTCCCAGCCCTGGGGGACTGGAGGCAGCTCTGCAAAGAACGGGAGGGCACACGATCCACCTCAGCCCATCTGCCTCATCCCACCTGCCTGAGATGTGGAAGCAAAGCCCCAAGTCCTGCTGAGCAGCACTGACAGGGCACCACCGACATGGATCGGCTATCTGCCAATGCAGCAAGTAAACGACACAGAAGTCGCTCCCCAGGACATCTGTGAGCTGGATCTGTGCTTTTATCCCTGCAGAGAACTTTCCAAGGGGTCCCCTTCAAGTGCTGCAGCTTCCTATCAGCGCCGGCTAACCGGCCATGCCCACTCCATTAGATCTGTACAATTAGGCCCCAGAGAGTTCAGGCAGCCTCCTGCTCCTCCTCCACGACCACACCCTGCTGTCAGCCCAGAGGTCAGCAGAAAACCAGCGGTGAAAATCTCCATACCCCACCCCTAGAACCGCCTGGTCTCAGCACAGCTTCATGTCCAACAAGCACCAGGGGAGACCGTTCAGAGCTGCTGTTTGCGGAGGGGAGATCCCGATTCCTCCTCCAAGGAGTCTTTTAGTCCTGCTCCTCTGGGCTGCACAGAAAAGAGCATGCCTCCCCCTTGCCACTCCCACCACCCCAGCTGGCAACCCTATTTAATCTCTCTGCCCTCCTTCATTTGCCAGAATCAAATATTAATTGGGCTGCGCTGTGACGGAGCGAACGTTAATGCGGCTTGGCATGTGATCAAGTGGAGCTGGATTCAGCCTCCAGTGCAGCACGCGGCTGGAGGAGCCCAGCAAGGCGAGCCCAGCAGAGGAGTCTCTGGGGCTCTGGCCATGGCCAGCCCCAAAGGCTGCATATCCTGGGGGTTCGTATCCAATCTCTTTCACATCCTCTTTAGCACTGATGCACTTGCATCAGTAAATGCACATACCCAGGCTGCACACAAACACACACATTGACCTAGAGCCATCCAAACCCCACACAGTGAATCGGCTGTACAAAATCAGCGCGGATGCACGCTGAGGAGCTCACACACTGTACATCTCATGGCACTGTTTCCATTCACGTAACTACAGCCAGGTAGAAAATCATACGGATGCTAACATGTATATGGGGTGTGCTCTTATACCAACGTAAACCACGGTGTACCCAGTAAGACAGGAAGATGCATACCTATGCACAACCAAACCACAACACTTTCCCGGACTTGATGGCTTTCCACATAGCCCTCCTTCCCTTGTTTCTGGCTTGCAGTTGATTAACTTGAAAATAAAACCACATAATCCTCCTAAAGACCATCTACGCCACAGATACGGTTGTTTACAGGGCATTTATTAGCCAGTTCCTCTCCCTTGGGACACAGCTAACAGATTTTGCACAGTAGAGACCCCTCAGAGGATGGAGACATGATCACAAGGTCCAGTTCACAATACAAAGTTTTACGAACAAACAGTGGAGTAAAGAAGGACGATAAGAAAGAAGAAAAGAGCTCATCTTATAATTTAGAGGGACACAAGTGCTGGGAGTCAAGATCAAGAGATAAAAGGTCAGACTGACCTGCCATCCTCCCAGAAATTGCTGACCCTGGTTAGAGACTCAAGGGCTAGAGGAAAAAACAGAGGACAAGCAAGAGGGACTGAGGAAACGAAAGAAAAAGAAGGAAAGCCAAAAAAAAATCAAGTAAGTAAAAGAAATTTTAAAAGCATCTGCCACCACATTGAGAAATACACATGCCAGCTGTGGGACAGAAGGTCTCCTCGGTCACTGCATGGGGAGGCCTTGTGCATTCCAGACTCCCCACAGGCACTTGAGTTTACTGGCTCCCACCCTGCAGTCATGCCCCACATCTTTGGTAACAGGGACCACATGGCTGGCTTGTCACTTGGCTTCCCTAGTGAGAGAAAAGGCAAGCCCCTGGCAAGCCTCTCTACACCACTCACTACAGCTCCCCAGCTCCCACCTTGGCTCTGGGGGCCACCACGGTGCCTCCCCAAGGGTCCTCTCCACCACAGCCCTGCCAGGGAGGCAGCGACACAGACACTTACCTTACGGAGGTGTGCTGCGGCTAGGGCTACAGACGGGCCATAGCAGATGGGGACACTGAACAGTGATGCAGGGCTGAGCATTATCAAGGGACCTGCTGCCAAACTGGTATCACGACTGGCAGGAGATCAGCACTACTCAGGCAAAAGTCACAGTGGTCAATCCACACTAAGGCCCTGATCACTACTGGATACAGGCCGGGGTGTTCAAAGGTGGTGGTACGGAGTTGCACCCCAGAACCCTCCTGCACCTTGATGGTTCTGTGTCCAAAACTTGCCAGGGCTGGGTAAAACCTACAGAAACTCAACATTCGTCCTGCGAACCTCTTCCGCGCCCTCCCCCTGCACCCGGCAGGGCCTTCCCAAAGCTCAGCGCCCATCTCAGCACCCATCTCTCCTGGCTGCTGTGCCTGCGGCGGGCGAAATCCAGCCTCACACTGACATCTAGTGAGGAGAGCCCTTCCGGCACCCGTGCCAGAAATGGCAGCCTGGACTCCTCTCCCACGGCGTTTGTTCCCCAGGCTTCGAGAAGACAGAGACAGAGCAGGACATGTGGCCCTGGAGGAGAAGGCAGTCTGGCCCAGGTGAACTCATGTGGTAAGTGTATGGGTGCCTGGTACCCAGCACCTCCAGGGCTGCCCCTGCACCCCGAGAAAGTGGGGGTCCCCAAGCACATTCCAGTGCATTTTCAGTGTTTTCTGAAAGAGTGTTTTCTACACTCTGCTGAGGAGAGCTGGATGGAAAGGGAAGGAAAGGAAGATTAGAGCAGAGAGAGCTAGATGTATGATTTAGAGGGACTCAACTGCTGGGAGTCAAGAACAAATGGTAAAAGGTCAGGTTGAACTGTCACCCTCCCACAGCCTCGGAAATTGCGGATCCTGGTTGGAGAAGTAAAGGCTACAAAGAGAGACAGCAGTCAAGGGAATGGGGAATAAGACAAGGAAAGACAAAATACAGCTATTAGAGAGAAAGTCAAAGGAAGGAAAGGAAAAAAAAGGGAGGGAGGAAAAATGATAAAAGCAGAGTGCAGGGAGAGAGGTCTGGCACCATGCTGACAAATGCAGCATGCCAGCCACAGGACAGAACATCTCCTTGATCCGGGTAAGCTTCACATGTTATTCTGTGGGGTTCTGAGGAATTATGAAAAAAATCCCACAAATTAGGAAACCACAAAGTGTGCATTGTGGGAATAAGCATCCAGTCCCGCTGCTGCTTGCAGCTAAATCCACAGTGCTGCCTTGCTCTCTATTCCCACATCAGGAACAGCTGTGGAGGGGATCCGCTGATCTGACCTGCTCCTTCCCGACGCATGCTGGTGGCCCCACCGTCCCCTGACCTGCAACACCTTCATGATCCCGTCCCTACTCCGTGCTCCCCCATTTTTCCCACTGTCTCCAAATGGCTCCTTCCCAGTCTGAAGGGCCTGGGGAACAGGAGGACACACAACACACCTTTAGCCACTGAAGCTGGGGACATGACACATCTTTAGCCATGGGAAGATCGGACTGGTGCCAGCATAGGATGGTGCTGGGAGGAGCTGCAGCAGTAGGCAGCGCTGACCCCAGCTCCACCAGCTCTGCTCTGCACCAAGCAGCAGAGACATCCGCTAACAAGGCCTGCCTAAGGCAGCAAAAGCCCGTGACGGCCCCAGCCCATCTCCTGCCCATCTCCAAACCCTTAATGGTTGGTGACAAGCATAACTAGCTAAACATCACTGCATCCAGAGTCAGCTCTGGGGCTTGTAAACATTTTAAGGGCCTGGAGCAGGGAGGCTGGGAACAAAACACAGAGCCTTCCACCACTTTGTCACTGCTTTGAAAGCAGCCACGTTCAACAATGATTGACATTCCCCAATTTCACATCTGCACAGCATGAGGACATTTAAGCTCTCAGCTCTAATACAGCCTCTTCTCTGCGTATTTCCGAGCTCTTTACATGAGAAATCATTTTTTCCCTTATAATCAGGATAAAATACATCCTTCCTGGAAGAAACGAGACTTTATTTCATCAAAGGCCACAATATTTCCAGAACTGAGAACAACCATGGCCCTTTTACAAATCCCTCTAGTTAAAGAATGATATACTCAGAACCTTGTCTCAAAATCCCTGTTTCAATTTCTGTCAATTTTCTATGTATTTGGCAAGGGAATATTTTTAGGACTGAATTTCTCAGATTCTGGCATGGAATACCTATAGTTCTGACTAAAACACAAAAGAAATCTATGAAGAGCAAATCAAACAACATAAGGAAGGAATAAAGATTTAAGCTGAAAGCCAAAAGTTAAACAAAAGAAGAAGGTCAAGTGTCAAGCCACTCTGCCGCTGATAAGGGACAGATCGAGTCTGGAAGCACAAAAAAGAAAAAGAAAAGATAGGTTGAAATCCAGAGAGAAGAAAAGGAAAAAAACGAAAGTCAACACGTAACAGTCCAGCTGGTTGAAGCTGATTGGAAAGCTGCTGGTAAGCTTGGAGGCTCAGATGCTAGTAACTGAGGTGTAAGTCTCATCAAGCCCATCATTAACTGTAAGCTTCCAAAGTAACAAGGGACGATGTACTGCATGATTCCTCAAGGACTTCCACCAAACAGCTCATAACTCCTGGAAGCTGTGCTGATCCAGCACTGCCGGGGACACAAAACCACAAAATTTAACAAGTCAGATCCCTCTGGGGATATTACAAGCAAGATATGGGCCCAAAGCTCTCAAGTTTTTCAGTAATTCCCAGTGTGTACATATGGTAGTAGGTGGTGTCCATGCTTTACTCACCTTCCTACAATGCATTTCATTCAGCCTGACAATCTATGAAGTAAACTTGTACTCACTCCAATCCCTGTATCAGTCCTGTCTTTGCCTCCTTCGTGTGTCTACCACCTGTTAAACCTGTTCTCCAGCATTGAACAGTTTGTGGTCCATAGCTCCCCTACATTTTGTTCGCTGAGGCTTATTCCTGCTGCACCAAAGGATCCTTATCCTCTTTTCCCAGGTTTTTAGGCAAAAGGAAAAGCAACTACAGTGGGATATCTTTTGGCCTTCTAGATGGGAGGAAACAGCAGCAGAAAGTTCTGCCACTTTCTCCCAGAGCCAATGCCACAGGAATGAAGTAGGTGGGGAAGGCAGGAATGAAGACCCAGCAACCATCTCTATGGCCCACAAAAGGAACAGGGAGAAGTCAGTCACTCTGAGCCCTGGGCTCTTTCTGTGACTTCCTCCCTCTCCTGACATTTAAGCATAGTTGTGAGAAAGACAGAGGGAAATCATTCCCTTCCAGCTGCAGACCTGTTTCCCTGCTCCACTCTAGAAGGCATCCAAGAGCAGGAGTTGCTCTTCTGAAGAGATTTTTCCCTTCAGGCAAAGACAAAAAGCATGAGGGTACTGGAAGTTCAGGCATTTTGTGAGTCTGGATGCAAAATCCCATTATTTCTGACCACAAAAAGCTTATGACACCAACTCTGTATTATATGCAAAATATTACTAGCAAAGTCCTTTCTTCTGGTATTCTAAGCCCTGAAGAAGGACTTGTTTGGGGTTTTTTTCCAAATATAACATTTACTTTCTTAAAAATATTACCTCTCTATACAAAGCAGGCTCTTGCAGCTTTAGCAAAGATACTGGTGCTTGCTCTCTCCCCATCTGGAGACAAAAAACAGCAGGTGGATATGTTTTGGGCTGGGCCGCCACATTGTCAGTCAGAAGATCTAGTTTGAGTATTCATCCTGTCGCAGCTACTTTGTGAGTTGCTTTATCTTTGTCCCTCTGTATCTCATCTGTATGGGAGGATAATAACTCTTGTCTTGTTCAGGTGCAGAGTTCACTTCTTACTGCAGCATCTAGTATGGTGGGAGGCCGATTCAATCTTAACCTGTGCCAATGTTATCTGCAGAAACTGTGCAAGGCACAGCCAGCTTCTTGGTGACCTGGAACAGGTTGAAAAGTGCATGGAAGAGGTAGGCATCTGCACTGGATTAAAAAAAAAATTAAAAAATAAAAAAAATAAAACAGAAAAACAAAAAAAACCCACAAAAAAACCCAACAATTAAAAAATCAGAACAAAAGGCTTTCTGTCAGGCTAAAATAACTAGACACTTATCTATGCAAGTGCATGACTCAAAGCATTGTCCAGCCCTTGTTCGAATTCAGTAGTCCAGAAAGTCAAATTGCTTTTCAAAGGCATGTCACACAGTTAAAGGACAAAGGTTCCTATGTACTTGAGGTACAGGGTAGGCAGTGATCCATGGTTCTTTGTAGGAACAGTGACCACAACAGAAACTGCTTCAAGTTGGCAAACATAGCTAATATTAATGACAGCAGCTTTGAACACTGCTGTTCAAGAGAAAATACAGAATATGGGACGCAGCGAAACTGGACAGCTGTCTAAAGCAGAGCACGTTCCATAATCCACACGTGAAGAAACATGCAGAGGTGAAAATCTGTTATAAATCAGCTTGAAAATCTGTCTGATTCATTTTGGAAGAGAAAATACAGATATATGTGTCAGTGTGGACAATACCATGTGTTCAAACACAAGGATCCCATTTCCCAAGATCATAAGACTATTTTTAAGAAAGCCCTAAACCAAACAAATGCTAGTGATTGTTGTACTTTACTGCTAATGCTGCCCTCAGCTTCTGTTTTCTAACATTCTTCACAATACTCCTTCAGACTGAGACTCCTACATAACCCCCTGAATCCAGAAGCTGGAACATAAAGTAAGAGCAAACAAACAGCTATTATGAACTGCCACAGAGAGCAGTATGATTAACCATGAATATCATTAACGTCTCTGTTAGCACATAGTACAGAATAATAAGGTGGAACAGGCCAAATGTACAATAATCTTAGACATATTCCAAAGCCTAGAATAACAGGGAGAAGAACAGTCACTCCAAGATGAACCAGAAACTTTATCAACATATTCAAACACGGAAAATTTCCATTTTCCAATGCCGTAAGAAAGCAAGCAGAAAATGAACTGATAATATTCATATATGGAAGTTACTTAAAATTTAAACTGATCTGTACACTGGGTTATTTGTAATTGAATAGCCAGCTAGCTCATGGGTACCCACTGAGGCATGAGATTTATAGAAAGCTATAAAACACGAACATTAGCGTCAGAAAGCTTTCAAAGATGGCTTAACTCTCAGAAACAAAGACATTCTCAGTCTGATATGTAGCACCTGTGGTTTTTCCCATCCGTAGTTAGATTGTTCAGCTCTAAGACAGCGATTTGTTTGGATGTTATACATTTAAATGAACACCATTTGACATTCATTCTGTCCCTGAAGCACTTCAAAGAGCTAACTGCACTGATTTTTGAAGGATTACAAAGTTATGAAGTTTTATTGGATGAAATTTTAATTTGAGCAGAGGCCTTAAACAGTACAATGAAATACTGACTTTTTTTTTTTTTACTGACATAGACACAAAGTCTCCAAACATTAAATTTTTAATAGTACATATTAGCGTGGAAAAAGCTATTTGTAGGGTCTGCTCAACTGCTGTCAACAGTGACTCACGTAAAAGAAAGTGATAGTTAAATGTATACATCATGATGAAATAAGGAGCATACCATTACTGTGAGAATGACAAAGCCATGGAAGCTCCTGCAAAGAGAAATACAGCATTTTATATGCTGTGCTCAGCATAAAGCAGATTTATCAAAGACAGGTTAGTCAACTTAATCTAAGGTCAGCAGAGGATATTTCACAGTTTATGACTTGTACGAGAATAGATTACGTGATCCAAACACCTAAATTCTACATATATACAGATTTAAAGTAACATACAATACACAGGCAAAATCTAATTCATATTAAGAGATGCTCATACATTCCTAATATAAGTCAATAAACTGATCTTGTTTAGCACTGCAGGGAAAAGATGTAAGCATAATTCTCTATTGAAGCCAAAGAGAAAGGGAAGACTCTGCACCTGTGTCTGCAGGAATGTGACAAGTATTAGGTGTACCAAAGTCACCCGGACAGAGACATGACAGGCGTTATCATCCCCATGTCTGGCAAGACCAAGCACAGCTGAAACCAGAACGCAGTTAGGAGAAACATTAATGATCATGTCCCAAGAAAAGCTGCCAGATGCTGTTAGAAGGAGCTGAAGAACTATAATGTATTAATAATAGGTATATGATTTCACTAAGTGTTAAAAAATCCACGGCCCATGTTGGACCTTGATCTTTGGTAACAAATCCAAACCTGGGGAACATGTGACACCATGTAGCGTGCATCTGTTTAACTTCTTGGTGCACTAACTATCTCCCAGAGCCTGACCAGACTCTGAGGCAGGAGACTCTGAATGCAGTTAAAGAAAGGGCCTTGCCTTCCCACTTCAGCAAAGTGACCCCTGTGTGCTCATTAAATTTTATTCTGCAGGTAATTGCTGACTAAAATCATAGCAAGTCTGCACTCAACCTTGCTGGTCAAAGGAGGTGTTGCCTGTATTACAGTTTCTTGCTACTGAAGGTATTTAATAAGAAGGGAGTCAGATTTTCTGAGAGACCCACGTAATTGAGAGCTTTATTAATTGGCGCAACAGAAACACAAATAAGGCAGTATTGGTAATGGTTTACTTTTGAGGTAGAAAAGGGCGTATATTTTCCATCAACAGCATAACACATCAGTGCTGCTTGTACCACACCAATTTGTTACGCATGTTTTGCGGCGTTGGTAACGAAGGTGGTTTTGCATCAGGTGCCTTCATAAGGCATTTATCAGGGTACACCGTTCTGACACTAAGCATGTGTAACAATGCATTACGTGATCATAATAAAGTTAAATGATGCAAATATAGTGCTTAACCAGCAGAATAAGCTACCTTGAATATACTATGCAATATGTAACCATGAACAGCTTACAAAGAACCTGTAAATTATATTTTAGGAGCTAAAAGAGAGTGTTTGACTGATGGGGTATTTTTGGAAGCATTCTCCACCTGGTAAGATCACTGGCAGCTATCATTTATCTCAGTCTGACCAAGATAAAGATAATCTGAGCATACAAGTAATAACAAATCTTCTGCTGACTAGAATGCGCTCTAGTGCTCTCTGCAATTTCAGCAACAGGCTATTAACTCGTTTTTTGTTCAGTTTCTGCTTTGCAAAACTACAATAACCTCCCCGTAACTTCGTTAGCTTTCACACAACTTGGGGGGACAAACCTGGCAGGGAACTAATTTCTGAGCAAGCTCTATCTTCCACCAGCACTAAAGAGAACAAGAAAATGGAGCAGTGCTCTGCGTCACACACCCAGCGACTGTCCCTCCGAATCAATCAAAAAATGGTTCTCTTTACTATAAAAGGAAAATCAAGAGAAGCGACTTGCTGAACATGCAGTAAATGGTTAACTTTCCCCAGCCCTGAAGCCAAGAATGAGCATTGAGTTGGTCCTGTCCAGAAAAACATATTAGCACCATCACACCAGCAGATCCTGACACAGGATGCCTTCGGAGGAAGGGGAGGATTCGGAAGAGAATGAGCAATAAAAAGAAAGGCATTGAGGTGACATCTGCAGAGGCTGGAGAATAATTTCCAGAGAATGAATCTCTTTTAATGAACCGAGCTTTAACTGTTATCAGTCCCCACTAGAGATCATTACTATGAGAAACAACGAGAGCTGCTTGTATCACTTTCTCCCTGCAGGACATGTCTGAGGGAGAATAAACCTCTCTCCTTCTTCTCCAGTGTCAGCTTGTTATTGCCAGCACTGGCTATAATTGAATAAGCTCTATTGAGATGATAGCTAAATTTAGCAGATATTAGCATCAAGTCTCTAGCGGGGCAAAAATGGGGGAGGAAAGCTTTAAATAAATAGACTAAAGTAACACTGAATAATAGATGCAATTTACAGCGGAGCGAACCTCTGTGCCCAAAGAGTCTGGCACAAGAGTTAAATCTGGATTTTGGGTCCTCACAGAGACAAAACATGACACCACTGCTGGCCATCTGCTTTCTTCCCAGCCTGTTATTATTATTATCACTGTGATGGCAGGGGCCCCTCAGAGCCCCGACCCCATTACAGTGGCTCCATGAGGGTGTAGCGCAAACGGCCTGGGGGCAGGCAGCCAGACCACGCACTGCAGAAACAGGAGAGAGGGGCGACGAGGAAGGGCCACCACCAAGAACGCGACGCGCTCCCTGAGGGCGACCCGAGCTCAGGACGGGTCTGAGGTAATCTCCTCACAACATGGCGCCACAACATGGCGCCACAACATGGCGCCACGGCCCTTCCCGCCCAACACCCGCGCGCAGCTCTCTCTGCGCATGCGCGTCAGGCCCAGCACGGCGCCGGAAGTGCGGCGCCGCGGTGACGGAAGTGGCGTCACGCACGGGCGGAAGTTGGCCACCGGCGCGGGGCGCGCGGGCATGTCGGCCTCCTTGTTGCGGCGGGGCCTGGAGCTGCTGGAGGCGCCGGGTGGGCCCGCGGGGACCGGGGGGTGCGGGGTCGGGGAGAGGGGTGTTCCCGGCGTACGGCGTGAGTAATCCCGTCCCTCTTCCCACTGCAGGCCGGGGCAGGGCCCCGCCGGGCCTCCAGCGGGGGCAGGACGGCCCCAGGGCGGCGGGCGCTGCGAGGCGGAGGAAGGCGGCCCCGCAGCCAGGCCGGAACAAGGCCACGGTGAAGGGCAGAGTCGTGAAGTCGGCGATAGGTGAGGCTCGGCCCGGCTCCGGGGGGAGCAGCTTCGCCGCCCTCCACAGCCCTCGCACCGGGTCCCCTCGTGGTGACCGGCAGCCCCCCCCTCCCCGGTCGCTTGTGTCCGCCACTTCCCGTCCTCCCGGGCGCCCTTCTGGTGTCCCTTGCTTAAACGCAGCCTGAGCTGTGGCAGCACCCCCATCCCTGAGCTGTGGCGGTGTCCTCTTTTCCCGGGGCCTTGCTCATCCCCCTGTGTCTCTCTGCGTGCTGCCTGGATGAGCAGCTGATGTGTTTTGTCCCACTCTGCTCTGACCTAGAGGAGTATCACAAGAAGAAGCCCGTGAATCACTTGAGAGCAAACCTGCAGTACATGCTGAAAGGACGATTTGTTGCAAACAAAGCCATCACAGAACAAGTAAGAGTGTCACTTCTTTCTCTGGGAGTCTGCTTCCGCTGAGGACCACGGGTGAATGGGAATTATCCCCAGCTTAGACCCTGTGAAAAGGAACGAAGTCAAGTTTCTGTCTGCAGTGGCCTGGAGGAATTTCTGTGGGCACTGGCAAAACAGTTTACTAAGCTTTAAACTCTTGTTGACCTGTTGTCCCCTGTGATGTTCTCTGGCTTTTCTTAATTACCAAAGATATTTCATAGCTTCAGCTGGCAAAGAAGCTCTGGTTCAGACCTTCTTCTTAATGTTGATTGATTTGATTTGTCCTTCTCTGTAGCTGGAGGCTGTTTAGCAAGGAGCCAGGTGTGCTGCTTGCTCACATAATAGGAATTTCGTAGCATCTTGAATGATGTTTGTCATAACCTGAGCATTTAACCACTGGTCTTTCCCAAAGGTAGCCCTGTGCCATGGTTTGAAGAGAATAGCTGACACTGCTAGAATCTTGGGCTATTTTTATGAGATACGGGCTGTTAACTTACACAAACTAACCAAGTGGTTTAGGGCAGTGTTTCCCAGGCTGGAGACTGTGAAAGGAGGTGATGTTGTATTAGAAAATATTGAGGGAATTCCACCAATTTGTTGGGTTTTCAGGTTGGCTTGTGGAGAGACAGGATAAAAGAAGGTCAGTTTCAGAAAGGTCTGAATTGAAATCGGTGTTTCTATCTCTGTGACAGTTACCAGAGAGTAATTTGACTCCAGGTACTAAGGTGGTATTTGCTGTTGTCCCAGTGACCTGCTTCAGTTAACATCTGTGATTGCCTTTCACTTTTCTTTGGAGGCATTCCAGGATATAGCAGGGTACTGGCAGAATAGCAGCGATGCTGCAGGTGAGCTTGCAGATCACCGGTTTGTGGTTTGGTCTGGGTAACAACAGCTGTTGTTTTCTTTTTTTGTTGTCTGAAGGTTCTTGCTCAGAACAGAGGCAGGAAGTCCAAAGATCGGCCTCCAAAGAAGGCGGCAAAGAAGAAGCCCGAGGGCACTGTCTTTACTGAGGAAGATTTCCGTAAATTTGAGAGAGAATACTTTGGGAGACCATGAACAGCGTGAGAGGGATTCTCGCAGCTCTAGTCTTCTGCGCAGCACGCGGGAGTGGCCGTCTCCTCAGCATGATTGAGATGGGACATTGGAGATGTGCCTCTGGGAGCAAGTGCTTTAATGTCACACTTGCAGAGGAACTCTGTGCCTGTGCAGAGCTTGTTACTGGCCAGCTAGAGCATGGAGGTTCTCTTGGCTCTGAGGTGTGTCGTCCTTACAATCTCTTGCATTCTTAATATAGAAGGGTGGACCGAGCCACAGATAAATCTGGTTCCCCCTCCTCAGGATGTAAGGCTTCTGCTACCTGTGTTACTTGGCAGCGAGCATTGGAAGTACTGTATCTGAATGGAGAAATGTGTTGGACCAGCACTAACAAATCATCAGAAGGGAAGGATGGTTTATAAAGACTGTTAAACCCGAGTAGCCTTGCAGTTTCTGTTCTAATTACAGCCTCCGTCAAGTTTTTCAGTCGTTGCAAAAACTTTGTGTATGTCGTTTGATTAAATAATTGTTGCAGACGCTGCCTATCTTTGCCTTTGTAATAGTGATTGTTATGACAGGCTGCGATTGATGAAGACAAACCGTGTCACTGTGCTGATCCAAGCATCCCTCTCTTTCGGGTGACTCAGTTGTGCGAACGGCTTCTCTCGCTGATTCACGCTGACACGTGTATTTAATTTGACATGCCCAGGCCTTCAAAGAGCGCAGGCTGGAACGGAGATGACTCCTCAGTTTTGCATGCTCACGGTCTCCCCACTGCAAGGAAGAGCTTTCAGATGGAGAAAGTTGTGCTTTGGATGCGTATACCAGAGCCGCCCACGGAGGGTCTGGCCACACTCGGAGGGACCCGCTGCTGGGCACTGCCAGCTCCTCTAGCCAGGAGGGGTTGTGACCCAGGTGTTGGCCTGGGCACTAAGTTAAAATCTTCCCAGCCAGAGGTTGTGGTGCTGGGTTCAAGGGAATTTTTTTTTATTAGGCTACTGCTGCAACAAATAGAAGGCCCAGCAGGTGGGAGTGTTGTTGTTCCAGACACTCTTCCTCACTAATTCACTGTACATATGCTGCTGGGATGCTCCTGCCGCTCTCCATTCGAGCTCCTTACCTAAGAAGATGGAAAGTGTGTTCCCTTTGGAAAAAAAAAAAAAGGGCGGGGGGGGGGTATGGGGGACTTAATGTCAAGCTTTGGTTAGACTCAGG
>Ga0065711_1032760_pt1 | contig 26734 bp, 17 predicted proteins | sample Hoacrofraction12_FD_59098 | JGI IMG/M metagenome (GOLD analysis project Ga0065711, IMG submission 59098) | Hoatzin crop microbial communities from Cojedes, Venezuela - Epithelial fraction 12 v2 (version 2) | ecosystem: Host-associated > Birds > Digestive system > Esophagus > Crop | place... | reverse complement strand
CCCGGCTGCCGGAACCACGCGAGAACGGAGCAAAAAATGTGCCAAGAAACCCCGAGAGACATCCCAGTCCCCCAACCCTCGTGCACTGGGAAGGGGTCGAGGTGGCAGCATGGCCGGAGGCAGCAGGGTCAGCGCGGCAGCAGGAGCTGCCCTATTCCGAGGGCTGCCCTGCACAGCAGCTGAATAATTCCACCAAACTCTGGGCACGTGGGAGCTGCCACGGGTCTGGGACTCCCGGGCACAGATTCCTGGTGGAGGACAAATAGAGGTTCGCTTCAACAGAAGTGTGGTTTATGCCCAAGCTACGGCTCATAAAAGCCAAGTAACCACATCATGCATAAGTGGTACAAGTCTTCCATGAATAATTTTTTCGCGGGGTTACCGGCAGCCGCTCACACCTGCCCAGCGCAGCACCGAGACGCTCAGAGAGCCCTCGCCAAGAATGAAGCGCGAAGCCACCGCTTGCACGGCGCACGCAGAGCCTTGGCATGGAACCAGCTCAACCAGCTCCCCGCTGCTTCCCAGAGCGGGAGAGCTCGTTAGGCAACTGCTGATGGCATCGCGAATGAAACCTGTTTGAGAGCCGCAACTCTTCCCCGCGGCAGCCGCGGGGACATGGCACCCCGGGGTGCAGGATGGGTGCAGGACCCCAAGACGCAGGGTTTGCATCCCACCGTCTGCCGCGTTCACCCCCCGCAGCCAAGCGCCCTGCACAGCGAGGCAGCGTTGCCGGAGCCACCGGTGACCGCCCAGGAGCCCGGGTCCTCGCAGGCTCTGAACTCCGGCTCTTTGGGCCAGGCTTCTCACTTACACCCCCAGGTCTGAGAGCACCGGTCAGTTCTCCAGGTTTATTTTGGTCCGGCGCGGTCTGGTCCAGCACATCTCGAGTTACTGCTGTCCCTCCCCCAGCTCCACCAGTGACCGGATTCCTGCTGACACTGGATACCGGGGCTCGGGCACTGCCCTCCCATGTCTCAGGCCGTGCTCCCCGGCAGGAGAACCAACGCTGTTCGCACACGTACGCTACAGCCCTGCCTGCTTTCAAGCCATTTTCCAGGAGCAAACCGCTGGAGCGATGGTCCAGCTCACAAGCACAGGTCTCACATTTGAAATGAAGGCTTTTGAATAGCAAGAAAAAAGAATTTGCTCTGTTAATTCTGCCCCAAACCCCCTTCCCCTACGGCAAAGCAGCCCCAGCAGCGTCCAGAGCTGCTGCTTCCTTTGGCCACTGCCTCTCTTGTAGTAAAATCACATTTTTTGTTTTGGTTTTTTTTTTTTTTTTTTTAAAAAAAGCAAGCTCAAGCATCGAGTGAACGATGGGGCTGTCAGGGGGGGCTGCAGCCTCGTGCTGCCAGGGTGTGGGAGCTCCCAGGGGCAGCAGCTGCTCTTTCCTCCTGGTTTCACTGGAACCCACTCCAGGCAGAGATGTTCGAGGAGCCGGCCAGGTGACCGTACGATATTCTACTCCTCCTCGTGGGCTAGCGCGACCAGCGGTCTCCAACCGATGGGAGAACAGCGAGCGCGTGGAAGAAGCACGCCCGACCACGGCCCAGCTCGCTGGGAGAGGCGATGGCGAGTCGCCCGCTGACGGGATGGGAAGGGCTCTCGCCACACCTTTTGTGTCATTAGTGATGCCTCGCCTTGCCACCGCCAAGCTGCATTTCCACAGCCACGTGCAAGCTGTACTCATCGTCCCCACCCTGCAGCAGGGCCTTCAGCTCTGCCGGAGCCGGCTCCGGGCTGCAGGACCGGCAGCCTCTCCCCTTGTCACTGCTGGAGGACGCCAGCAACACGGCTCCGCGCCGAACGCGCGCTTCTCACCGAGAGCTGACAAACACCACGCCAATTACACACCGTCCTGTCACTCCGATAGCAGGACTTTTTAATTTTTAAGGTGTGGATTTCTGCCTAGACCTGCTGTACCAGTTTAGGTTCAGAAGTACCATTATCTACCGACACACCACAAGCTCCTTTAAGGGTTTTTTTTACTCGTTTGCTTTCATTTTAAATTAGTGGAGAGCTGGACCTTTGAACTGTCCTGCAGCCTACTGCTAAACTCTGCATGAAAGGCAATCGGGGTTCAGGGCCACGTGGCACCAAGAGATTACCTGCATTTATCACCACCACATTTAAAAACCCGCACTGAACACGTCTCACACGCTCACCCTCCACCTTTCATGCAATGCAACAAAAATTACCCTGAACTCCTCCATCGGTTGCTGCAACGTGTGGTAAGTAAACACCCTGCTGGCAGGTGCTCTTCCTTGCCCTGAACGCTGTGTGAAAATGCTAATCACCCCACCTCTTCGTTAGAGAAATAACCTCACACATTCGCACTCTTAATCAGTTGCCTCCAAGGCAACCACACACACACACACACACACATGGGGGCAAGGCTGGGCAGTGCTCCCCAGCTCATCGCCCAGGAGCCGGCAGCAGCGCTGGCACGGCCGGAGCCAGGAGGGCACCGTGGCTTCGTCACGGGCACGCTGCTGCACCCCACCGCATCTTTGCTTTCCTTAACGAGGGTTCCCTTGTTGTTGGGGGACAGGCTTCCAACGTCGCAGTTCACCACCACCCAGATGAGTCCCTCCCAGACAGCATCAGCCCATCCCGGAGGATCACCACATCTTGTTTCACCCAGCCCTCGCAACGAATCTCACCAACGCAACTTTTTCCTGGGAAATGGAGAGGTAACTTCCAGGTGCAGACCAAGCTACCGAACCAGGATTTTCTGCCCAAATTTGGTTACAGGTTTGTTGGCCAGCTACCAAAATACCTTTTTTTCTGAGAAACAATTCCAGCAGTCTGCAGATACAAGGAACATCGAACGATGTGGATTCACAAACCTCCGCTGCTCCTGAAAATGACGTTTCAGAACACCTTGTAATAAAACAAAAACCTTTATTTTTAAGATATATTATAAATTTACAACACACATAACATCAGTGTCTTCAGTGTGTATGTGCGAGCAGGCCGAGAGACTCGGCGTTCATTCCGGTCTCGCTCGCGGGTACGACTTCTCCGCACGCTCACGCCACGCAGTCGTTTCAGTCTGCACAGCTCTGGCTTTGCCAACAACCCCGACAACCTCCAGGAATATCTGGGTAGACAACAGCGACCGTTTGCAAGGCTAAATATTCACAGCCTTTCTTGCTGTTTGCCAAGAAGGCTGCTGTATGGGAGCAAAGCCTGCTGCCTTTCCCACCCGGGGAGCGGCCGGTGACCCACGCCAGCAGGGCCAGAACGAACCCCGAGCTCCACAGGCCCGGCGATGCCCGCCCCAGTGAAGCTGCATAAAAGTAATGTTACATCTGAGAAACGGCCGCGCATGCCACGCACCGCTGTCGGTGCCATATAAAAATTATCATATGCTGTACCTAATTATTTTACACACAAGTGAAATGAAAAATGGGAAGTCAGTACCTTGCAATATAATTTTACCGGTGCTGCCTTGTGGTAAGTGCCGGGTAGCAAATCACATTCTTGTACAGTTCATTAAGCTATGATAAAAATACGCAAATAAAATCTCTACAGGCCTCTGTTACCTGCTGCAACAAAGACACTTTGTTTTGTGGGGCTTAGTTTAAAATGTGATCCAATTTCTTCCCTCTCCCCAGAGCAGGATATAAAACTACGCCCAAATTCAGTAAGAATTTAATGCATCTACATTTACTGAAGTTCACAAGCTGCAAACAGGATCTGCATTAAAGATCTTCAAATCCAGGGCAAGAGGTCCTTAAAACCCCCCCTTTCGTTACACCTAGATGTCGGGGTGCAGGTGAGCACCACCACCGTGACAGCACATCCGCACAGACCCAGCCCAGTCCCCACGGGAGCACAGGGACTGCCACCCCAGCCGAGCTCCAGCACGAATCCTGCCGAAGGACCGGCCCGGAGCGGAGGATACGGTCAGAGGTTTGCTTATGCCCCAGAGCGCAGGGACTTATGATCAGATGGAAACACCCAGCTGCAAGTGCTGCTATTCTGCTAGTTAATAAAAATATTACTTATTAAAAGTAGAAAACCTGGGCATTTCCTTTGGATGAAACACACACCGTCCCGTGCATGCAACTTGCAGAAAACTGCCACTGAAGCAGAGCTCACTGGGAAGCTCCGGATCTCCTCCGCAGGCAGGACTTGCTGACAGTGTTACTGTACATTCGTTTGGTGCAACGCTTATTTAAACAGCTTTCAAAATATATTAAAAGAGATCCTCAGCCCATGAATAATAATGCCTAAAAAAAAAAAAATCATAACAGTCCCAACTAAAATGACCACTTCAGTGTTTCTTGGGTATGGAGATCAATCTCCAGAAGACGTTTGGTTCCAGGAGAGCGAGGAAAGAAATGGGGGTCACGGTTCTGGGGCATGGCCACAACAGAGGCTGCGAGCAGCCAACAAGCAGCAATTCACTGGAGGCTTCAGAGCTCTTGCCGGAGCAAACGTTGCCCCATCCCAGCAGAGTGCACTGATGACTGCTTTAGAAACCGCGCAAGTTCATTTCCCAGCTGCATGGAGAACAGAATTGTCCTTGAAATGGCGTAAAGACCATTTCCACAGGGCGATGCAGCAATCTTAAAGGCAGACTCGTGCCACTGCCCACAAAGAGGGAAAGAAGGAGTGGCAGATCCTTGGGACCGGACCAGACACGAGGGGTTTACCAGGAGAGTGAGGCTCGCTTGGGCTCACAGGTCAAGACAATCGAGGTGCAAGTTGTAAAGTGGCCACTGACATTTTTCCCAAATACATCCCTCTAAATGCACCCCCCCCCCATCAAGAGAGTATAAATATGAAGCCCTGAGAACAAACTTCCATATAGTACATTCCTATTAAAAATATCAGTGTTCTGATGACAAATTGTAAGTTATATATATGTAAATAAATAGCTAGCTAGCTTTTGAGAGTCACGTAGTATCAAAAGGCAGAAGATTGTCTGTATCAACTGATGGGGCAGAGAGCTACAAGTGTAGGAAATATTCCCTGCACGGCACGAGCCACCTACCACCCCATTTCCTTACTGCTCCTTGACTCCACAGGCTTCCAAACACTCCCCTGGCCACGCTATGAGACACTTCAGCGCGACAGGTCTTCGCTAGTTGTAACTTGAACACCAGAGGTGCAAGCACAGCACCCGAACCTGTAAATCCTTACTCCTGTGATTAGCACCACCCCACAAAAACTTCTTTTTAGGCAAAACCCCCTTCTATTCCCACTTGCTCAGGGGCCTCCCACTGGCCTCCAGACCAGATCCACCAGCCCTCCACCCTTGGGCCACGCAACAGGACAGTGCATCACCAGGCAGAGCTCTTACCACACACGCTCCTTGTGCCTGGAGACCTGTCTGCACAATCTGACTCAACAGCAGTCATCTTCCAGTTTCTTGCAGGTTTTCTAAAAACCGGGATAATCGACCCCTTTGCAAGCACAGCGGACTCTACTCCCCCCTCCATTTACTGTGATGAAGTAGCAATACACCCAGGTGTGACGGAACACACAGCTCCTTGGTCTGCTACTAATCCACACCCTAACAACACCACCGATGTCTTTATCTGCTCCTCAAGTGTTCGTTTAACCTCCAGGGTGGTTTTTTCTTTGTTTTGAATCAGCTCCTGTGCCTTGCTGCAAACATCACACCGCCGAAGTTCTGGCCTCTCTCAGCTATTGGCCACTGGAAACTTCAGCTCTCAAAAGCCAAGCAGGACTACGTTAAAGCCATAACAAGCACCAAGACTGGCAGATCAGGAAGAACGCTCTCCAGCACCTCAGCTGTGAAAGTGCTGAGCTCTGGAATAACGAAACCCAGAAATAACCACACATTCTCAAGCCTTCAAGCATTTTAAAGATTCCTTTATCCCTAAGGTCTCTAAATGCTGCTGCAACATTAGGTTATGTCACTGAACCTGGGCATTCTTACCTCCTTCTACTACATAAGCATGATTTGTTTTACTAATGCTTTTTTCTTACTTTACAAAAGGTTCAGTGGCACCGATTCTGCTCTGGCACACGAAGAGAGGCAACTCTGTTAACTTTTATCACCCTGATCAAACTGGCACTGAAGAACACGCACAGTTCAGCAGCAGCTCCTGGCAGTCTCACACTCTTGATCCCGTTGCTGTGGGGCTGATGCAGAGATACACAAGCAGCAGAACCTTCACCCTTCGAAGCGCACAACCTTGCTCCTCCGAAGCAGGTCAGGAATGCGCCCAGCTTCAATCTCCTAAAATCTGGGGAGCTGGCTGGGGTTCATCATCCACACCGCCCTGGTAGCGGCCACAGACAGGCCTGGGGGCAGCTCCTCCCATGCCAGTGCTGGCAGGATAGGTCGCTCGCTCTCGCCATACGGCCAGTCCCTAGGTTCTGCCAGCAAGCCAGATGCCAAACTTCCAGATGACTCTCAAGTTGACAGGTGACCCTTGCATGGTCCGTCTGGAAGCTCAACAGCCACTCCAGAGTCTGAGCATGTGTTATCGAAATCAAAAGAAGCATTTCAACAAGCCTTCACATTCTCCAAAGACCAAAACTGCTACCAAAGTATCTGCTCGATAAGTCTGAACCTGTACTTGTTCATTCAGAAGCCAAAAAACCCCCCAAACTACAGGGTGACTTTTCCCAGGTTTGTCTTCTAAAAACACTCCTTAAAAGGAGTATTTACAAGAATCCTGACTGGTAGAGAAGGACATGTGCCTCTAACATTCAGAGCTTCAAGTAATAGTGTCTTCTGGTAGCATTACAGGCAATAAGCTTCAGGGAGTAAGAAAAAAAACGGACAAAATAATCAAAACCTTTCATGACACTGCAACATTCAGTCACAGCTACTCACGAGTCATTGCACTGAACTCACTGAGTTGCAGGAACAGGTTCCTAGTTTTTAGAGTTATGGACAAGGTTCCAATTTAATGTCACGCTGTCAATCTGTTCTCAGCAAGAGTCCAGGAAAATGGTTTTACCGTCCAATCTGAACAGAAGCAGCATCTCTGTAAAGCCTGGAATTACTAAGTGTACAAGCAAATATTTCAGCAGTCACGAACTGCAAAGCTTAATACGAAATTACAAGTAACAAAAAAAAATCCTGGGATAGTAAGTCAAGATAAAATCTCATGCTGTTTTGATTTCCCCACCCTTCATATTAATTATGTGAAACTGGCAGCTTCAGTGCCTTGACTGCAGCACAGCACAGATCAGACGCCAGGTTCAGGCCAAAACTTGTCGTAGGGTTTCAGGTTGCATCTTGTTGCATTTTTGTTTAAAAAACCCAATTGCACAAAAAAACAAACCCAACCCACAGTTAGAAAGGTGGCTTGCAGAGCTACTCCGGATGTCCCCATTTGACAGGCCACCTTTGTGCTACTTAAGGATCAGGTCTCCACCTGATGACTCTGCGTCTTGCCGAGGCAGGTCCTGCCTAGGCTGCCTCTCCAAAGAAAGGGCTGTGAAACGCAAGACATGGCAGGGATCACAACAGATGTCAATCATTTTCCACCAATTTGAAAATAAAAACCTTTTTTGTTCAGACTGTTAAAGTAACACCTGCAGAGCCCAATCATAAAAACTAGCTGGGTATTTACCAGTGAGTTCTATTCTTCAAAGCTCACAACTCCTGTCTGAAATCTCAACTCGGTCTTCTGACAAAACGGGAAAGACACAGCCTGACATTCTTGGGATATCCAAGGTAAAAATAAGTGTCAAGAAAAACCACCTCTATCTCAAAGAAGCTAATAATTTCAAGCGTGCTTTCAAATACATTAAACAAGATAAAACCTAAGCAATTCCGCTTCTTTACAGATCACCAATGAAAAAACCATGCAAATTAGTTGCTTTTTTGTAAACAGTTTGAAACAAAATCAAAACCCACAAGTCTCCCTTTCCAAAACCGCGCACGTACAAACAGAACAAACCCACCGCGTCACTACAGCCCTCCTTGTGCTAGGGTATGGCAGGGTATGGACCTGTGGACTGCAGCCTACTTGAGATTCCAAGTCTTGGAGTAGCGAGTTCTGTTGTGAAAGAGATACTGCACCTTTAATGTAGCTGACCGAGAATCTCCTACAAGTATAACCACTGGGGGACTGGAACACCACTAACGCAGAAAATAAATAGGAAAAAGTAATGCTATTTATTAAAAAATTCCACCTCTCAATTATTCTGCTTAAATTATAATGCAAGATAAACAAGTTTGGATAGAAATGTGCTTGCTCTCCCAATATTTGGATTTTTAAAAAACATTTCCTAAGAGTCAATTTTAAAAAGCATTTCATAATTTGATATAGCCATAAATTAATACTGTATGAAGATGATTAATATCCTATGCTAGTGGTCAGTGACCTTTTGTAAACACTAGCCAGATGCTAGCAAAACCGGCTAGAAAACTACCGTCACAGGCCTTTTTAAGAAGTATTTCATATTTCTTTCCAACAATCAGATTCTTAACTGTTTTCACAAAACCTTTTCCTATTTTTTGATATACTTTATTTTAAACCTAATACCTGAAAACAAAAACAAGTCTTCAAACCTCTTCCACTAACACTAAATCCACAAGGCAATTAACTTCAGTTGGCCATAACTACAGAAGCTCTCGCACAAGAGACCCATCCAGACAGGATCTGCCCCCCTCCCCTTCCATCCGCCCCCCTCCCCAGACAACCCGTGCATCCTCCCGCTGTGGAGAAGGTGAAGCGAGGGACAGCAGGAAGTGGCACAGTGGACTGGCATTCGCCTCTACGTGCGATTCAGCGTCTGGAAGATTCGGGAGATCTGTAGCATGACAGGCCCAGTTTCTGGATCATTCATCCACTGAGTGCTGTTCAAGGGGTTTTCAAGCATATCCTCGAAGGCTGCCAAGAGATGGAAATTGCAACACTCAGTCCTTTAGCCAGCAAAGGCTTCCATGTTTGGGATGCTCCAACAACAGGACAGTTAGAAATAGCTGCAGCCCAAAGGCAGAGGGCAAGCATCGCCCAGAAATGGTGGGAAGACACATCGTGCATGGACCATTCGCGCTCCAAGGTCTCCACAGACTGGGATGCTGCAGGCTGTTATGCTTCCCCATTCCTCAGCATCAAATTTACTGCAGACAGAGGGTGATTAAATACTCAGCCTGGATTACAGTCCACCTTAGAAAACCTCAAGGACACGGGTCTGAAGAGCTAAAGCCTGAGCAAATGTCTACATGCAGTAGCAGGGAACCTGCTATGCAACTCATCCATTTATGAATGCCCATCCTAGAACTGGGCCATTGGCTGCCAGTACTCCTGTGGGAAGACTCTTCTGCAACTCCACTCTTCTGATCAAAGATTTTTTCCCATCCCAGCCTAGATTCCTTAACAGCTAGCTCTTGCACCAGTATCTTTTTACTCCCTGGTACTTAACCAAGGCAGTTCACAGAAAGCCCTGTCACCCCCTTGCCTGTTACCTTTGCTGGCCTATGCTGCACTTCGGCTGTCCTCTGGCTACTCTCTCATGATGTCTCCCAACAGAAAACTAAGCCAGCAAAATAAGAAGGTATGCCAAAGGCTGCCAAGGAAAGGCTGCAAAGGAGCCAGCAAAAGTGTAGCCCCTCAAGCCCCCAAATCTCAGAGTTCTATCTTTTCACAGAGGCCCCTGGAGCCAGGAGGGAAGCGGCACCTTCTCTCCGAGCAGCACGAGCCCTCTCCTTCCTGGTGTCGGGAGTGCAGAGGGTGTCAGGAAGGCAGCCAGTTCCACCTGCTAGGCACTGGGAAAGGCTGCTGTGCAGAACAATTACCTCCATTTCTGAACAGTGACAGCAATCCCAATATTCAGGAGCATTTTTATTTCTATACACAGCGGTCTTTACAAAAAGCTTTGTTGTTTTGTTTAATTTTTTAAGTGTGCTGACTTTTAGTCTACTTATGCTGAAGGAACCAGACAGCCACTGCAAGGGCTAAGCTGCAAATCTGGCAGAAGAACAGTCCAGGCAATTATTTATAAGCCTTATGACAGACACCGAGCCAGACTACTGGACATTTGGAGCAGTCATTATGGAACTGGACTAAAAAAGCAGTTGCACATCTGACCTATTCAGAAGTCGCCAAAACATCAGCGTGGTCAGAGCCTGGCAGAGCAGCACCAAGGTCAGAGACTTAATGTTCCCAGGAGCGCTGGTGTACGAAGCTCCAGCTGACATTAGTGGGAGCTGTAAGTACCCAGCACCTCCGAAAGCCTCATCCTTAATACCTTGCTCAAGGTCATGCAGCATGCCTACGGAAAAGCCCAGAATAAACTACAGATCTCACCTCTCACTATATTCTTTTACACAGACTCAAAAGCTTAAAACTAAAGATTTATCAACATTCTGTAAGTATCTAATTAACTGCAAACATCCATTAATAAAATCTGTGACATAAGCAATTTGCAGTTGTGTCATTAGGAATACATTCTCTGATGTTCATCCAAGCTTTACAAGTGCATATAACGGCATTTCATTTTCTATTTATACTGAGCTGCAGCGAGGCACCCTCACTGGAAACGAAGAGACCATTTGTTCCGAAATCAGTGGGAAGTTTCTGCTCTCGAGTTATTTAAAGGCTTGCAAACTCTCCTAATTACATTTAAAGCAGTATTTTAAAAAGCTCTCCTAAAAGAGCTGCACATACACCCTTTATTTAAAAGCATTGCATCAAATAAATTTTGAAGCCAAAGATTAAATGCAAAACTTTTTATATACATCACAGAGCCAGTGTCATTCTTCTGTATCGTCCTCCATCGTCAGAGGGACAAATTAATCAGAGATCTATGTTTCCCTGTCAGGCTCATCAGCTGGGTACTTGCTGTGCTCACAGCCTTTCTGACTGCGAGCACACAGACTTCACCACCGAGCTGAAACCCAAGCAAGGCGAAGTCTGTTTTCACATACGTTATGTCAGCTTTGATAGGCAAGGCCTTAGCGCAGACTTCTTGTTTGGTTACTCTTACACAAGTTATCTTCCACCTCTATGACCAGGCCTCAAGACACAGCAAGCTGTACAGCAGGAGACAGCCTTGTTTATTCTGTGAAATAATCAGAGTTCTAGACAGACATTCCTGATGTTTCCCCTCATGGCCAAAGGGAAAGCACAGAAGGTCTCCTAAATCCACAGAAGCATTGCAGCCAGCAGCTACTACAGTTCGGAGTTCAGTAAGCGTAATCCAGTAGCCTGGGGAATTAGTATCATTTCTGGGACAGCCCCAAGTTCTTTTCTGGGTTTAGCTGAGTATGAAGCAAACAAACAATACAGCTGCTGAAAGTGAGGAAAAGGGGACAGAGCTGCAGCTGTCCCACAGAGTGTGCTGTCATCACCCAGTCTCTAACATGCCAGCAACTACAGTGACAGTTTACACATATCAGGAACTCAAGTAGGACTTACCTAGTAGAGTTTTAGGGTTGGTTAGCCCTAACTGTACCACTGGGTTTTCTAAGATGGCTTGGAAGAGAGGGCTATTGGTGTCGATGCCCTTATCTAAGTCCTCTGGAGAAGGCTTTCTGTCTCCCAGCAGCCATTCACACTGAAAGAAATCACCAGGCACAACAGATATCACGATTGGTTCCATTAGAATGAAAGTGTCTCAGAAGTTTTGACCATGTGGCACGTTAGAAATACTTTTTCCTCTCCCAGTTAATGACCGAGCTATATATTTCTTTTCACACTAGATTACTGTTCATTTGTGTGCTGCTCCCACAGAAATCAACATTTATTTCAATGGGAACAGCAGAAGTGCCTGGTACGGTAATAAAGTTATACCAACTCGGGATGTTTCAAAGCTCAGAAGACGTGTGTTATCCTACATACATACTGCCTCAAAGGAACCCCATCAGCATGGTAACAACGCGTCAGCCTGAAGCACCATCCAGCCCGGTAACCGCTCTCTGGCAGTAGCCAGCACTGGATGCTTCAGACGGGTGATTCCTCAGCTGTCAGCTATGTCCACATAATTTTCCTTAACATATCATCCACTAGCAGGGAACTAATCAATCTTTGAAAGCCTTCATACTTTTTATTCAATAAACTTTGGAATGCATTGCTGCAGAATAGCGATTTACACACTGCATGGCTTGAATCTCTTGCTTGATCGTTTATTCCTTTAATCAGTTATTAATTGTTGGGAATACCTTTTCCTTTCTCACAATAGCATTATCTCTTTTGCAGGCTCTAGTGAGGGAGTTTCTCAAAAGGTTTTTGAAAATCCACACATAGTATTCCAACCAGATCAGCCTCAACCTCACACATGCCGAGTTCCTCCAAGCACTCCAAAACCTTTGTATTCCAGTTGTGTATCTAATTTGAAAGAGGCACAGAATATATAGTGCTCATTTCATCTCCAGTAACAGTTGGGCCTTATGACAGATCAAAACATCAACCAATTCAATGACGAGAAGAATCAACTGAACAGACTATTACGGCAATAAGGAACAGAAATGACATTGTACTCACGGCCGCATTTTGCTGGTTGTTGTTTACTCTGAGTGCGTCTACCACTTCTTTTTCGTCAAATCCCATCTCCATCAGGGCAATGACAGCCTATACCAGATTTGCACAGCTTAATAAATATAACAGTTAAAACAGAAATGAGAACAATCACATTCTTTCATTTTCTGTTCAAGTGTTCTGTGGGGTAAAAAGCCCCATTGTTTCCATTTGTAGACCACTAAGTAATCTTATCTACAAAGATTTTCGAATACCCCATATCAAAAGTGCCTTTATTATGGAAGAAAAGTAAATCCTAAGAGCAAAGGTCGTTCCTACCCTCAGCATTGAAAGATGAATGCAAGCCAAAGAGCAAGTATACCTGGGGTAGAAAGGAGAAGAGTGGGACAGAAACACTTTATTCTAGAACTTCTCTCATTTTACAAAGCTTTTGTTCACATCTCACCAACACAGCAAGCTCCATATTCATTTGTAATTCTATGCACTCAATTTAATTTTACTTCCTGGATAATTATATTGCTAGTGAGCATTACATATTTAGACAAGCGTACCTAGATACTGTTATGAGAATGTTTCATCATTTAGAAATTGTACCTAGGTCATCAAATACCTTTGACCAAAATTACGAAAACCAGTTACTTGTAAAAGCAAAGTGCTAGATTCTAAAGAGCACCTCCTGGTGAGTTCACAGTGTGATAACAACACATATTTTTCACTTCAGGTGATAGTGTGTTCTGAAAAAAGGCTAACTTCTGCATTTGCTGCAAGACTTACACCTGCTGGTGATACTTATCCTTGCCCCCTAAATACAATAACGCTCTTCTGTCCTTTGCTACGCAAAAAGGACCTACTGCTGTCCTACAACACTACTTACCCAGAAAGCAGTCTTAAAAAGCAATGTCAGGAGTCTGGCAGTTCATTTCGGTCCCATCAGTTAATTTTCAGGTACAGAAACAACAGTGCCAGTAATCTAGATACTGTTATCTGAGTCAGCGATGCATTAATTCAGTAATATCCCTTTCAGCAATCTGAATTTAAAAAGTCCCTACAGACTTCCACTAAAACACTGTCAAGGCAGCATAATATACATCTACCCAGACGTGCCACTTCATTGATTAACTAAACATTTATTTGGATTCCATTGTGTCCACACAGTCCCTTCTAATCCTAACAGTTACATAAATAGTGAGACAAACAGCACGTACTCGTGGGTCTGGACGAAATTCTCTTTTCCTCCGGATCTTCTTGAATATTTCTGTCAGCTCATCCTTGGCCTCTTCCCCACCCGCTTCCGAGCTAGAACCCGCAGTCGCTTCAGCAGAGGATGCACCAGCTTCAGCTGTGGCTTCTGGCTGAGTCTGACCTGGAAGCGGAGCATCCACTGCAGGGTCATCTGCGTGTTCTATCAACCACTCCATGGCCTGTGTCACTGACATGCTGCGAAGTAAATCAAAACACAGGGATGAGACACGCTCCAGATGTACAGTGGTGTTCCACATACATTTGTCTTTGCATTTATTCCCATGGCATACTGACTTGCAGGTTAATTAATATCTGAAAAGTCATAAATAAAGTTCTGGAGCAAATCTCAGAGCACCTTAACTCTCTGTGCATCCAGGGCACCACAATCTTATCTGAAGGCAGAGGAATGAAGTCCAACTTGGACAGCTGCAACCCAGATTTTTAAGAAGCATTTTTGAGGGAGTCACCTTATTCCTCACATCATCTGCTTTATTTCACAACAGACAAACACTGACTATTTGCAACTGTTGACAAAACTGCAAACAAAGCATGTTCCAAATTTACATGGAATCACATCTAAGACGCAAGCTGCTTTGTTGTTTCTTAAGCAGCTCTCTCAGACACCTATCCACTGATCAAGGAATGCCATTAACAACATAAGAAAGAAAAAGAGGGTGAAAAAGATTACACATGCACAATACGCCTTGAACAAGAGCAAAATTCACAGGCGATTGCACTCGGACATGTACCACTCTGTTCCTCCTCCGCTCTGATTTAAGAAGAAATCTGTGATCCCTCAAAGGAGAGGCCAGCCCAAGGGAACAGAACATCACCATCGTAACGCGGCCACTTGCAAGGCAGTGCAAGTGCTCAAGCTAAGGGATCTCGAGAGCACCCCAACAAATCTCTTCCCAACGAACACAGAGGAAGGAAAGACAACGATAGGGCAACTGAACATGTAATTTTACTTGACACACGGGAAATATTACATGTTCATAGAAAGGAGAGGAAAGCCTTTGCCTAGTTGGCTTTTCAGTCACTACATGAAAGATGGAGGACATCAGTGGAGAAAGTCTTTCTGAGCCCAAAGAGAGAGATACTGGAAAAGAGGGACTGGAATGCGTTGTGGATTATCCGCCATTAGAAATTTTCCAGAATGGCCTAACAAACCCCTCTCAGGAGTGGGGCAGTACAGCGGATTCTTCTCAGGGCACGAGAAGGGACTACATGACCTCCTATTTTCCTACAGTTGCTATCTGGACTTTACAATATTCTTGGAAAGTTTTAAAAAGATCAGCACAAAGTATTTTTCTACCGCTGAAAGACCAATCCAGATGGGCTAGGTTTTCTTTTTTCTCTGTCAAATATGGATTCTAAAGTGGAAGAAAATTTGAGTTTAATACTTCAAAACAGCACCAGCCTGGTAGCCTTGTGAAGCACAGACCAGCTACTCTTTCCAGAGCAAGTATGGCACTGTTTCCCTTCCCTGTGCCTTCTGCACCTGCACACTGCCGAGGCAGCGCTGTTCTTCGAGTTAAAACTTTTTTTCAACCTAGTTTTGGGTGACCCACATAAGCAGACTTTAGAAAAAAATGCAAATTTTATTTTATTTTTTTTAAACCATATCAAGTAATATACAGGCAGCGTGCTGAGTACACTTACTGATTTAATCGAAGGGCTTTGACAGCTCTGCTTTCTGGAAATCCCATTTCTGTAAGCTGCCGCAGAGCTATCTCATCCACTCTGTCTTCCTCATCCTCATCCAGCATGGCTACACACACACAAACAACACAATGTTCAGATTGACTTCAAACTAAAATGAGCCCCTTTCTCAATGGAATGGCATGTGTTAAGTTCAAACCCCATTCTTCTTTTCCATCCCTACTTTTGTTTCTGCCCCGAATTTGTGATCTCATCATTTACTTTGCTGCACTCAGCTTAATCAGGCCAATAGATCCTTCCCGGACAGAGACTTTGTCCAGATGTGTTCAAGATCTCAAACAAAAGACAGCTAACTCTCACATTACCATGTTATTTCCACATAAGTAGATATACACAGGAGATTCTAGATCCTTGAAAAAACAGATCTGCAGTGAAAGGAAGTTGGATCTGGTCCTAGCAGATCAAGGGCAAGCATTTCCCACAAACTGAATCAACAGCTATGCTTTCTGCTCATTTTACTACCTCCTTCTGCATTTTCAACTACTCTTTACCATTCCTAAAGCGCAATTCTGGTGAAGTTTTCCAATTTTTTCACTGCTAATGATTTTATTTTTAAAATAGAACTTCTCATCCATCCCAAAGGGACCTTATATATTCGCAAATTTTATATAACGTACACCCACAGCGTGAAATCTTTGCCACAAAGTTTGCAGTAGCTTTACTATTACATCAGGGTCTGGACTTCACTCTGCTGCAATGGAAGCAAACAAGTTCCCAGTATTGAACAAGTAACTATAAGCTACGTTCATACCATTTGCCTTCTTAAATAGCTCAACTGCATCGGGGTTCAGTGCTAGCAATTTCTGTGCAACTTCTATGAGAGACACTAGGATCTTCCGGAGTTCTGTCTGGAACTGCAAGAAAGGAAACTGTCAAGACATTTAGACAGCAAGTTACCAGACATCATTAAATCTTAATACAGCTATTGTTCGTATCTCAGCAGCAGTCTGGCCCCCTGTACAGAAGGTTGCTTTATTAGGGCTCTATTATCATTGTTTAGTCTCTCAAGAAGAGCTGGGCCTTTCCTGTGAAGTGCTACATGTAAGGAAAAGCTACTGGGCAGAAAGGTCCTTTTATTTTTACCACAGCTTGCCACCCAATACCACCACAAGATGTGCAGTGTTCAAGAAAGCTCACTGCTTCACAGGAACATCTTCACTCTCCTCTTGCAGAAGTGCTGCTAGAAGACAGTCACAGTAGCTCCGTGCCAGCACCACTTGCTCCTGCGAACCACCGAGCCTTCCTGCTCTACAGCTTGCTTTCTAGTAATCTAAATTTGAACAACATAGACCAAAGCTGCTTTCTAAACTGAAGCATCACAAATTCCTTTCAGGCGGACATTTGTTTTTTAAAAACGCCACGCTCAGTAGGTCATGTTGGCCACTAAGCAGCTTAAATGCCACTTGTCCCCTTGAGGTTACTGGGGCACTCTGACAGCATGCCATACGCAGGCGGATTCGTTGCTTCACACCCCTGCTAGTACAGAAGGGTCAGACCAGTCCCCACACTGCTGAAGACACGGTTAGAAGCATTACAGACTATCAGCATCCAATTATTGAAGTCAAAATTTATGCCCGATTTCTCTATTCAAAACCAGGGAAGAGAAAAACCACTGCAAACACCTGAACTATTTAAGACTGAAGAAATAAAAACCTGCGACTTCACATTTGCCAGATCTTGAACATATTTACTGAGGCATTCCCACAGACAATTAAAACATTTAAAATCGTAATTTAGAACAGATTTTTTTTTTATCATCATTAAATAGTACGACCTGTGTCTAAATCTTAAACTATCTACTTTAATATACATTCATTATATACATCTGAATTTTTCTCACAGAGAAAAGAGAATCACATTCCCATGTAAGAGAAAAGGTTATACAAGATAAACACCTATCTGGATGTTAGTGTGAGGGTTTAAAAAGTCAAGTCTAATACTTACATCCCTCATGTTGTGATGGGCCACAGTGCGATCTACATTGCGAGAGGGCAGATTTGCAGTTGCTTTGAGAATAGCATCTTTATCAGGAGCTTTCTGCTCTTGTTTCCTCTGCAGGACAGGAAACAGGGTCAGGTTTCATAACCCATTATCCACAGAACAGAGAACACAGCATAGCAGAGAGCAGTTTCATATTCTCCACCAAGGCATCAAGCAGTGCTCTGTAACTTGCAACTAAAAGAAACAGCAGTCTAGCAGTACAATGGATTAATAGCACTGGTAATATTTTGCAATTACAGAGCAAAACTGGACCTGCTGGGTTGCCCCACTTTCAGTCCTTGTACCTATTTCTGTTATCTAAACACGCAGGGAAATTCCAGCAAAGAGAGGGACAGTGATGTATCAAACACAGAGAGAACTCGGAGGTTTCAGTGCCCAGGACCATATCCTGCTCCACGTGGTCTGCTCACAGCACGCTCTTTTCAAACCCATGGCTTGTCGAGAGATGTGCCAATACTGTGCACAGACAAACACTTAACCGCTTAACACTAGAAGTGCTTCGCCGCTTGCAAGTCTCATGCAGAGATACACGGTGCCTTGGATTTTCAGTACATGCTTATAGCCCAGGACAAAACATAGCAGGGTACAAACTATAAATACTTCCCAGTCTCATAACTTGTGCTCTTACAGTGACATTCTGCACAGCAAGACCATACTGAAGAGAGAGACATACAGCAATACCTACAGGAAGGGATACAGAGACAAACACCAATACCTACGGGAAGCAAGAAGAAACAAAGCTGTGCAAAGACGAAGTAGAGAGACCGAGGAATTCAATGTCAAGCACTAGCATGGCTGAAAGCGTTTATGTGATAATATCAACTGCAGTACCACTCGTGCATAAACATCATCCTGGGTATCGCTGACCCTCAGTAACAATCACATTCCAATAAGATAAAAACAAAAAACCAAAAAGAATAGTAGGGGGCTAACAGTTCAGCTCTAGAGACCTGGTTAGCAGGCGATAAGCCACACACAGATACAGACAGAAGACAGCCTGACAGCAAGTCCCTATTTCCTCTAGTTTTTCAACCAGAGAAAAGCAAGGCACTTGCTGAAATATGTTTATACAGTCATTAGACATTTGTTCAAAGATCAAATCTATACAACTTCCACAGGGTGTATCTGCATGTCTTATTCTAAGGCAAACGTTCTCACAATCAAAGTTAAAAATGGAAATCAGCTTCCTCAAAGTTTGGAAGAAATATGAAATAATTTCCCTAGAATTTAACTGGCAGCATTTGCCTCCATAAATAAAGAATACACCACACTAACCCTTCTGCAGCTCAGTAATAACGCAGTTAATCAAATTGGCCAAGTCAAGAAGTCTTTCAAACTCACTTTGTCCTCTGCTGACACGTCTGCCATTTTGGGGAGTGGAGGTGGCGCACGCTTCTTTATTAAAAGCAAGACATCTAGAAAGAGAATGATACCAAAACACATTAGAAAGTAATGTGAAAACAGTTCTTGTAAGATACCTCACAAGTTCAGTTTCTCCTGGAGATGAATTTTGTATTAATTCCACTGTAGCATCAAACCTTTTTCACATTTTAAAACCTGTATGACTTTACACACTCCCCTTCAGTGTTTGCAACTCCTTAGCGCACAGTAATTCACTCTGACGGTTACTGGTTTCTTCTCCTCACACTGCACCATTAAACAAGGGGTATTACAGGATCCAGTTGTCTTGTACATTAATAGCAGAGCAATTGGCTCATCATAACGAGCAAGCATCAGGACTTTCAGTGAGGAAAACATCTCACTTTCCTGAGAAGGAAGCAGTATACAGACAGGCTACAGATGGTTTTTGGTCTAAGCTGGGGCCTTCCTTCAACTGCAGCAAGGCAAGTGCCAAGCTTCGGCAAGAACTTCCAGTATCAGGCTGAAGCTCACCTTTGGGTGTGAATGGCAGGAGAGCGATGCACAGTCTACAGCAGGGATGCATCACTGGCAGCCCACCAGGGCAAGTCTCCAGTGCAAACAAGTCTTCAGTCTCAGCTACCCCACACGACCTGGCACGAACTTGATTTGGGCTTTTAAGACAAACAGTTTCCCCTCACAAGGCACCCTGTTTCTAGAGATCACGTGATGTTTTACAGGTTTCTAGCACCTCAGTTACTACCACATACAGTCTAAGGGTGGAAAGATGTGAACACACTGCCTGGAGCCCAACACGGGCCTGCGCAGCACCTGCAGCCTTTCAGCCGGATACGGCCTGACACGCAGTTTTTAGTCCACTGCATTAAGCAGGTGACGAGCAAGCAAAGCATGCTTTGCACAAGTTTCCTTGGTCTGGCTCAGCACGTAACAGCCAAGAGCAACAGCTGGTGAAGGCTGTTAACCCTCCTTTGTCCAGCTGATCGGAACGGAAAAGGATCCACGCGCTGACTCTGGGCTGCCCTGTGCAGTCAGCCGGTGGCCATCAGCTGTCGGCTGCGATCTCGTCTCCCTGACAAGCAAGGCGCAAGAAAGGCAGAACACACTGCGGAGGGAAAAGGAGCCAAGAGGCATTCGTGTGACACCTTACTACGACTGCACCGTTAATACTGCTTAGCTGCTGCAAGCTGCAATTCAAAACTCTGTAGGAGCTGGCACGTTGCCTAGAAATAATACACCACCCATCAGCAAAAATGCTGTCCCTCGCCTTTGCCCAAGATGACACTGCTCAGCTCTACAGGCAATAGGTGACACTGCCTTGGAAAAGCGACCAAACCGCAAAGACCCAGGAACTCCACTCCTGCGGAGTTTCTGGTTCAGACAATATTTCAGTCTACAGCAGTCCTCCTTCTCTCACTTTCTGCACCACTGCCCTTTATCTCCAGAAGGGGCCATTAGCTTAAGCTGTCTAGTAAAAACTGACTCCAGCTCTCATCTTTAGATCTTCTTTTGTTTCACATTAATCCTTTACACCTTTAAAGCTCAGGAGCAAATACATACCTCGCATACTGTACTGTGGTCAGTGATACTGTAGTGTGATGGATTCTGACCAAAGTTTGCAGAGGACAGAATGAGATCTAAACCGCAGACACTCAGATACACTTCAGCAACCATCCTTTTGCTTGACCTGGAGACCTCAAGAAACGCCCCCCAAAAGCAAAGGGTTGTCTGTCTTTCAATACTCAGCCACTATAACCATTTTTGAATCATTCTGAAGGATAAATGCTGCCCTGAAGGTTTAAATAAAAATCCTTTAAAAGGAGATAGAAATAATCTGTTTAACTTATTGACTTAATGTAACACTCCTAATTCCTTTTCAGCTCTTATAAGGAAGAGTGAAGAAAAGCAAACTGCTCAAGGTGCTTTCTCTGGGGGAAAAAAGTCTTTTTGCTCCTTCCTTTTTTGCTGCCTTCCTAGCTTCCTATGTCAAAGCAGAGAGTAGATACTAAAAAGGTTACTGTTTGGAACTCGCCAAACAGTTAAACACAGTCTCCTGTTTCCAGGCTGACAGGATTAAAAACCAGACAATCTTACCCCTGTCTTGAATGTTCTCCTCCAACACTGTTTTTGTGTCTGTCAGCACCTTCTCTGAAGTAGCATGTATCAACTTATGATGTGTCACGGTTTTTGGATCCTCCAAGCTCCCAGGTACACACTGCAGAAGACAATAAATATTGAAGATGAGAAGACAAATAAGCCTACTGCATGAATCACCGCACTTGACACTGAAGATTTGCTCCATATACAAACTGTGCCATCATTTACTAGCTTCTTAACAGCTTAAGTAACAGCACAGTGTGCCAAAGGCCAGTGCAAAGAATGTATTTTGTTAAAGAAACTCGATTCGTGCTGTAACAATACTGAGTGTTGTAGGTTTCTACCTGCATATCCTAGGTCCTGGCTGGGAAGAACAATCAACAGAAGGAAGGATTATAGCCTGTCTTCCTTGATATTGTTAAATTAATAGCTATGTCAGGGAGTTAGACTTGATAATCTTTATGGGACCCTTCCAACTTGAGATATCCTACGACTTAAGTTCCAACTGATGCTCTAAAAAAGTTCTTTCAACAGAGTTTCAAAGACCTAACATCACAGCCAAATCACCCCCGATGAGCCCTTCAAGGGCACCAGGCTGCGTGAGGGGATTTACACTTTCGCAGCACAGTACATCTCCATCACACTTAATTCTGAGTGCTTGGTCCCACAGTCAGGCCTACAGAGACTTGGGGAAAGCAAGGATGCTCTAGGACCCACAGCTACGTTAATTCTGCAAAAGATCGCTAAGGTCACCAGCTCTTAGTGAGAAGTCTGGGGGTAGCAATTAGTATCATGAACGAAGAATGCAAATCTACAAAAAGCATCCAGTGTTTTCACAGAGGGAAGGCTATAATAATGCAGTACATTTCTCATTTGTAACTAGTGTCAAAATAGAGGAGGGACTCTCCGTTTCATCTAATCATTATTTACACACAGTCAGACTAAACAAGGAGCTGCCAGCAGTGATTTTGGTATGCTTGACCTTAAACTGGGAAGAAAACAGAAGCTTCTGCACCTTGTTACAAGCTGAAATCAACCGACTTGGCTGCTGGAGCCCTAATAACCTGAGCTCCTGCTGAAAGTGCTGAACAAAAGTTACATTCACAACGGTTCTTCACAGCTATATATTATTTCATATATGAAAGTTGTGCTCAACTCCTTATTGCCATTCTAAAGTGTATGTCAATTAATTCACTAGGAAATCCAGGTCAAATCCTGAACAAAGAACGCGTGCACACACAGGCCTCGAACTGACTCCATCTTCACACCAGAGGGGCTCCCAGATCCACAGCGATAGATTTCAAGAACATTACATCAGGGCACCTAAAGGCTTCTATAACTTGCTTGAGTGGAAGAAGAAAGCATAGTGGTTGCAGTTCCAGAAAGGCAAAATTAAAAATAACAGCCTAGCAAACCTATGAAACTGATGCTGCTGTTCTTGCCACAAAATAAGACACTTCATACTGACCTCTGCTCACAGAAAACAGCTTTTAATGACACTTGAAGACAAGTTTCTACCAAGCCACTTGCACCACGTCTGCAGAAGAGCGCGGTCACACTTCACCTAACAGAGCCATTTCCAGAAACCCCACTGAAATCAGTGCTGCACTTTGATGTAACGTTTAGTCCTGTTCATCACAACATGCGCCACCAGCCTCCTCCAAAGGAATCCTTTTAGTCCATCATAACCTTTTCCACAGTGACTGCAACTGCTGGGAAACTCCGCTACCTGCTCTTTTTCCAAACACAACGCCCTTGTTCTTAACACGGATCTTCAGTTCCTCTTCTGAACTTCTGTATGGTTCTGATGCCTCGATAAGATTGAGGCGAGAACGTTTGAGTCCTGCTTTGTATAACAGCAGCGTCTCACTAATCCTTCAGCATATTAACTGCTGAACAAACGCCAAAAAACGCATTAAAGCCCAGAAGCAGCTCGGAGTACCTCCTGCAATTGATCTCGTAAGCTACCCAAAATGCCTAAGAGCACATCAGTGGAACATCTCCTCTCTGAACAAGCTCAAAATGTTGCTGTTGCAGATCCTTAGAGTCAGACCCCAAAAGGAAGAACTTGAAAACGGGAGCTGGGAGGTGCATGTCTGGGTGGGACAGGACAGGACATGACACAGACCTGTTTTTTTCCCTAGCACATAAAAAGCAGTGGGTGTGCGTGCAATCATAATATTTACTAATAAGGAGAAAGTAAAAGTGAAAAAAAAATTGCTGTTTTAAAAGAAAAGTCCTGTGGACAGCTATTCTTAGTTCCTGTTCCTCTAATCACTTTATTAACCACTGCCTAGAACAGTAAGGCATGTATAGACGGCACATATATCAAAGTGAATGCTCGCAGAAACACTTGGCTTATTTTAACATTTTAACATGGCCTGGACAGAGAAAGGCCATCCTAACAAGCAACACCTCTACTAGCTCTCAACAGCCCTCCAGGAACTACCCCCACTAAACATCAGATCTCACTGTGGAATCTTGCTTCATGAGTACCATAATCTGCCAAAATACAGTGGGTTTGTATCAAACCCAACCCTCTGAGGTGCACCTGAAAACATCTTCCTGCCCAGAGAGAGGAGAGCACTGCTAACGCACAGGAACAGCGGTGAGGGGGAGAGGAATTCCCTGTGCAGAAGCGAAAGGAAGCCCGGAAATCGGGGTGCACCTTGAAGCCCCGGGGCACGGCTGGGGTTAAGGAGCATTGCTCCCCTGGCAATCAGAGGTGCGGCATGCCGGGGAAGACAAGATCTTTCTCATCTTTTTGTACAAAAGGATTGTAAGGAGAGGATCTGCTGTTTCATCACTTTGCTTCCAGCATAAATATTTGCATTTCTTTTTAATGCTGGAGTTTAAGACAGGCTGCTTTGCCAGGCAGGTGAGAAACCTTTGTTCACAGGTGCCTGAGCAACTGCTGAAATCGTAAGCCGTGGTGATGCCAAATGTTATGTGTGAAGCTTGGAATCCTGATAAACCACAAGGCTTTCTGTTTGTTTTTAGAAATACAAAAAAGCATTTTTTTGTTTGCTTTCAGCAACAGAAACATTTGAGAATAGTACTGACACTCCTTACTGCTAAGCTTGAGGTATCTGCATCCCTCACAAAGTATCCAAAACACGCCCAGGGGCATGAACCTACCTTATCTTTGTAACTCTGAGAACCAGCACCTTGCATCTCGGTTCCACAGATACTCCTTATCATACCTTAAAACCCAGGCAAGTATCACTGAGGCAGCTCAAGAAAAAGGAACAGAAGCATTAAAAGCTTGCCCCACGCTGCCAGGAAAATTCCAGGTAGAGCTTACGCACGCACGCAGCCCACATCTGTGCATCCCGAGTGCATGGCCACGATTTACCTCGGCATTTCAGGAATGCTGCTGAGCCTCGCCAGGAGCAATGGTCTCTTGCGATCAGAGCATCAGAACAGGACTGTCGGCAGCACCGCAGTCCCGTACTTGGACTGTCGACGCTGGCCACAAGAATTATGAATCAGAGAAATATTTAAGTTGAGCCTGAGTTTCTGTGGTCAAGCTGACCCTTCTCAATTCTGGTTCCGAAATGAAGAGCTGGTTTTTAAGGAAACCACAGCAGAGCTCAGGGCCTGCTCCTGCTGAGGCGGTGGGGCCTTGCGACTGGTCCAAGAGAACACTTTGATGGTGAAACTTGAGTTAAAAAATAACTAGGAAGGGAAACAACTTTTTAGCAGTTATTTGTTCACAGACTATACAGACAGCATTACTAAAGGCAACAGTTCACCAGCAATCATCACCAAATTGTTACAGGTCAAGGGACAGAACTAAGGGGAGGTTTTTTGGTGGTTTTTTTTCTTCATCTGTAACAAAAAAAACCCCATAAAATTCAGGAAAAAAAAGACATCAAGAGTGACACTTCAGAGATCAGTAAGCATCTAAATGTTGCAGAGAGAGAAGTGGCCACCTTCCTAGTTCAAATCTCTTACAAATATTATCATCCTCTGCTTCCTGAAGGGGTGACTTCAAAGACTTCAGGGAACACAATAACCAGCATCTTACAAGAGATGGCTGCATAAATTATCTCAAGGTGCTATGAAGATTCATTGCAACACACCCACTATCAGAAGCCATGATTTTTCCATTTCTACTTTTCCCCTCCATAAAACTACACATTATCCACACTGGTTATGCAAATCCACGCTATTAGCGCAAAGCAGCAGAGAGAACCAAGTCAAACATCGTGCCAAGTTATCAACCACTTCTGTCCCAACCCGCACTGCAACATGAGCATCTATTTAATTAAGCTTCCTGATAATTAAAGGCCTTTCAGCTCTGCACATATGCATGTAATCATTACCCCACCCTGTTTTGGCAGTCTTTGCACCACTCTTCTGCTTAATCACTCAGCTGCAGTGAAGTGGGACAACAGGGGAGCGCTAAACTTCTTCCACAACAGTAGGGGGGACCCTGAACCCCACAGCTTTCAGCAAGGCACCCCTGTTTTCCCCTCAAGAAGGATCACACCTGCTTCAGGCAAAGCAAAGCCAGACGGAGCCCTGCTCGTCCCTACTTCAGCAAGCACGTACCAAGATTACAGGACAAGGAAAACCAGCATGCACTATGCCCTGTAGTTTCCAGCTGAAAGCAAACAGCTCACGGGCCTGTGGCAGAGGGCACCGGGGCTGCCGGCCACCCTTTCTTCACAGCATGCTCATTCAGAACAGAAAACCCTTTACCCTTCAAATGGGGGTTCAGTAATTATGTATTACAGGTATGCTCTCCTATTGCAACTGTGTTTTATGAAAAAAAAGTCTTTGTAAGACTTTGAAGACAAAAAACACTGTTAAACACGGTTTAGTAAAATGTGCTCCCAGAGATGAGAGTAGAGGCTCTTGCTTTTGCCACTGAGAATTTACACATCCCTCAGCAAGGCTCTCTAAGAACTCCAGCAGGTTGTGACTCAGGCTGCCAGGCCACGTTGTGTTGGTTCCAGAACAACGGACTTTCGGACAGTCCTGGTCATCGGTCACAACTTTACACGCTGCCGCTGTCAATCAGGTTTGGCTTTAGTGTAAAACACTGTCATGGCAGATCTTCAAAATTCAGCCCAGTAGCTCTGTAACCACTGGTTTTAATATCTAACACTCACAAACGCACCAACGGTAATCAAACATGAGAGCACAAAGAGCCTGTGTTTTCCAGCTCAGCTTCTGCAGCCTGCGCATTTTCACACGTTTTCTCTTCCAGACACCAATTAGTAATTTACCCTTTGGACGCATCCATTAAGACCTTACTGCTTAAGGGTGAGCACCAGACGAGCCTCTCACCTCACTAGTGACAGTGCCAACACAGGGCAAGGCTGCAGCAAGACTTTCCCAAAAAAGCGAAGTTCTCCTCCACAGTTACTACTTTCTCTGTCTATTCTTAAACAGAAACAAGAAACAAACCAGGCTATAACTTCTGAGGGGAAATCATCAGAAGCTGGTTCACCAGTCTCTTGCAATGCACGGTCACCAGTTCACAAAGTGCACACAGGAGCTGGTGGTTTCCAGCACTACCGCAAAACCCTCGTCAAATTCTGTAACTCAAGCTGGCAAAGGAATTGCCCCCCAAATCCTCCTTTCCCAACAGACAAACCTCTCAAAATGGGCATTTTCTTTCTCTGTGGAACACTTTCACATAATCTCCAGTGGTGCCCAGCGACAGGACAAGGGGCAACGGGCACAAACTGAAGCAGAGCAAGCTCCAGCTGAACCCGAGGAAGAACTTCTTCCCTCTGAGGGAGACGGAGCCCTGGCCCAGGCTGCCCAGAGAGGCTGTGGAGTCTCCTTCTCTGGAGATATTCCAGCCCCGCCTGGACGTGGTGCTGTGCAGCCTGCTCTGGGTGACCCTGCTTGGGCAG